>PJTZ01000223.1_pt1 | contig 19997 bp, 13 predicted proteins | sample 1512131 | NCBI WGS metagenome assembly PJTZ01 (sample SAMN08177679, study PRJNA422409) | Soil metagenome, whole genome shotgun sequencing project. | reverse complement strand
TTGAAGTATATCTTTTTGTTTGAGTCATCTAACAAACACCAGTTTGTTTTTGTCGATCCTCCGTCCGCAATGATTATCATTATAGATTTGGTTTTATTGTGTTATGTTTTTGTTGCTAATTTAATTTTCTACTAATGCTTGCCCGAAAATACGTGTTTCTGTTTAAAAACAAGAATTTTAAATAGTAAAAAAATAAACCAATCAAAAAACGGAATGCTTTTTTTTGATAAAAAAGCTATTTAATGTACTGTTAAGGCCGTTTTGTTCTGTTTTAACTTTTTTTGATGCTTAGTGTATTTTGTACAATATGTTTCGTGTAATTTGGGGGAATATCGTTTTCATTTAGCCGCTTAAAACAATTTTGGATTACGAACGTTATAGTAAGGATTGTTCGGGAATTATGGTATCCCAGTTCGATAGGGACAGATGGTTTCAAAAAAATATTTTACAAATTTTATTTGAATATACAAATGTTATGTTATTTTTGTGCCAATTCTCAGATTTATCCTAGAGAGGGTTGAATAGCATGTGTTACTAAATTTAATTTAGTAGAACAGTTATGGTGTCTCTGTCATATTTTTAGCACATCTAGAAAAATAATGGAATAGCATTTGCTAAAAATATAATTTGGATGAATTCAAAAAAGTAAAATCCTATATCTCATAGTAAAAAGTTAATGGATATTAATGCACTAAACACCAAACTCGTGTCAGAGTTACGCGAGATTGCAAAAGTACTGGGCATCACTGATGCCGATAAATTGCGTAAACAGGAATTAATTGACCGTATCACTGTTATAGCGAAGCAATCTGTCGAAGAGGAAAGTCCAGAAAAGAAAGCAGCAGAGATTCCTGTTGCAGAAAGAACAAGGAAGCGTGTCCGGACATTAAAAACGGAACCTGTAGCAGTAACCAAGCGGACATCGTTGACGGATTCATCAAAAACAGATGAAGGTTCCGTAACTGAAGCTCCTTCCGATGCTAACGTAGCAAACGAAAAAGAAGCCATTGCTGCCCCTAAAGCAGAGGCACCATCTCCGGTTCTTCCGACAGATTTCGATAATGTTATTGTTAACGAAGGTGTATTGGAAATTATGCCAGATGGTTATGGTTTTCTACGCTCGTCAGATTATAACTATTTAACATCTCCAGATGATATTTATGTTTCGCAATCGCAGATTAAACTATTTGGATTAAAAACGGGTGACAATGTACGTGGTTCTATCCGCCCACCAAAAGAAGGAGAAAAATATTTTCCGTTGGTTCGGGTAGAGTCGATCAACGGTCAAAACCCTGCAGAAATTAGGGATCGGGTACCGTTTGATTATCTGACACCGTTGTTTCCAGATGAGAAACTGAACCTGGACTTGGGTACAGGAAATTATTCTACACGTATTATGGACTTGTTTACCCCTATCGGTAAAGGTCAGCGTGGACTGATTGTGGCACAACCAAAAACAGGTAAAACGAATCTATTAAAAGAAGTCGCTAATGCGATAGCAAAAAATCATCCGGAAGTATACCTTATCATCTTACTGATTGATGAACGTCCGGAAGAGGTGACTGATATGGCAAGAAATGTACGCGCTGAAGTGATTTCGTCTACTTTTGATGAACCAGCAGATCGCCATGTGAAAATTGCTAATATTGTCTTGGAGAAAGCAAAGCGAATGGTAGAATGTGGACATGATGTGGTCATTCTATTGGATTCCATTACGCGTTTGGCTCGTGCTTATAATACGGTTGCCCCTGCTTCTGGGAAAATCCTATCGGGTGGGGTGGATGCAAATGCGCTACACAGACCAAAACGTTTCTTCGGAGCGGCGCGTAATATCGAGAAAGGCGGGTCATTGACTATATTGGCAACAGCTTTGACAGATACGGGTTCCAAAATGGATGATGTCATTTTCGAAGAATTTAAAGGTACAGGTAATATGGAACTTCAGCTTGATCGTAAATTGGCGAATAAACGTATTTTCCCAGCGATTGATTTGACAGCTTCCAGTACGCGTCGTGACGACCTATTGGTAGACCGTGATACATTGCAACGGATGTGGGTACTGCGCAATCACTTAGCAGACATGAATTCTACGGAAGCAATGGAATTCTTGTTGACCCAAATGCGTGGAACTAAATCAAATGAAGAGTTTTTAATTAGCATGAATAGCTAATTCCTTTGATATTTTCTATTTTTAAGCCATCCTTTGCACGCAAGGGGTGGCTTTAATTTTTTGTAACTGTGAAAAAACATATACCAAATACCTTGACTTGTTTCAACCTTTTCAGTGGTTGTGTCGGTATCTTATTTGTATTAAAAGGGGAGTTTCTGTTGGCGTTCTACTGCGTTCTTGCCTCAGGCGTATTTGATTTCTTTGATGGAATGGTGGCGCGCCTGCTTCATGTTAAATCGGATATTGGAAGAGAATTAGACTCTTTAGCCGATGTAATAAGCTTTGGGTTTCTGCCAGGAGCGGTACTGTATAAATTATTAGAGATGTCTACAGGTCATACTTACCTGCCATATTTGGGTTTCATTGTTACCGCATTTTCGGCGTTGAGATTGGCGAAATTTAATATTGATGAACGACAGACATCAGAATTTATAGGGCTTAATACACCAATGAACACGTTCTTTATCATGTCTCTGCCCTTTATTGGTGTTGCGTATCCAACTTGGGTATATCAACCTTGGGTATTGCTTACGATAGTGGCGGTGGTTAGTTTTCTTTTGGTGTCCGAAATCCGTCTATTCAGCATGAAGCTATCTTCGCTGGAATGGGGCGAAAATAAATTTAAATATATTTTTTTATTTATCAGTATTGTCCTTTTATTCACACTTCGGTTTTTGGCTTTACCATTTATTTTGCTTACTTATTTCATTTTCTCACAACTGCATTTTATTTTACAGAAACGGCAGGATAAATCGTAGTTAACATTCGGGGATTTTACGTATGCTGTTTGTAGTCGGCAATTTCCTGTAATAGTGTGTGTATCTCCCTTTCGATATCCATAAATAGGGTATGGATATGAGGAATTTCGGTGCCATTTTTCCCTGCGTATTCTAATTGTTGCAATTTCTCGCGTAAAGCCTGCGCGCCAATATATTCCATTGTTGGCTTTATATGGTGTGCCTTATTCGCTATTTCGATATGTACCTCCGATGTGACTGCTTCCTTTAACGCTAGTAAATCATTAGGGATCTGTTCTTGATAGAGACCGAGAAATTGTAAGACCAACTCTTTGTTGTTCATTAAGGTTTCTTGGATAACCAACGGATTAATCAATCTATATTGCATTGTCGTTGTCGTTTGGGTTATAAAGATGTACGTCAAGACTATCTTCGCATTGTGTTAATAGGTCTATTGTTGTTAGGCCTAATTTAGGATGTGTGAAAGAAGGTGCGATTTCAGAAAGGGGTACCAATACAAACCTTCGATCCGGTAGATACGGATGCGGAACAACTAAACGTTCGTGTTGAATACAGTCGTGATTAAAATACAAAATATCGATATCTATTACGCGAGCACCCCATTTCGATAGTCGTACACGACCCAGATTATTTTCAATTGTCTGGATAGTGTCTAGGATATCCAACGGTGGAAGCGAGGTAGATACTAATGCTACTTGATTAAGAAATGTAGGCTGATCCGTTACACCCCAGGCTTCGGATTCGTAAAGCGATGAACAAACCTCTATCTTTCCCACCTGGCTTTCAATTTTCTCGAGAGCCTTTGCTAATTGCGTAGCGGGATTACCCAAATTTGCACCTAATAACAAAAACACCTTATTCATCGCTTAAAGATAAAGCTAATCTATTTAAATTTCGAATTCTTCAAAAGAAACCTCTAAATTAGAGGAAAAAACATAGAATAGTTATGAGGTCTTTTTTTAAATACGTTTTAGCAACCGTTACAGGAACGATTATCGTTTTTGCTATTATATTGATCGTGCTGATTGGGTTTATCACCGCGACGATCAGTAGTATGGGGTCGAAAGAGGAGGTGTATGTTCCTTCCAATGCCGTGCTTTATGTTTCGTTAAATCATCATATTCCGGAACGCACATCATCGAACCCTTGGGAGAGTATGAATTTGCCCGGCTACGGAGAAATGAAATCGTTAGGGTTAAACGATATTCTTTCGCGTATCGCAGCAGCAAAAGAAGACAGCCGGATAAAAGGGATATATCTTAGTCCTACGTATGTCAATGTCGGTATGGCCAGTTTGCGAGAAATTAGGGACGCACTGGTTGATTTTAAATCGTCAGGTAAATTTATTGTAGCGCATAGCGATATCTATACACAAAAAGCGTATTATCTCGCATCGGTAGCAGACGAAATTTATATGAATCCTGAAGGTTCTTTAGAATTTAAAGGACTTTCCGCCTCTGTCATGTTTATGAAAGAAGCGTTGGATAAATTGGGGGTGGAGATGCAAGTAGTCAAGGTGGGTACCTATAAATCGGCCGTTGAACCTTTTATCTTAAACGAAATGAGTAACGCCAACAGGGAACAATTGACAGCCTATTTGGAGAGTATGTATAGTACATTTCTGGAGAATGTGTCAGATGGCAGACAAATTCCCACAGATACATTGAAGGATATTGCGAATAATTTTTTGATAAGGAATGCAGACGATGCTTTGCATTATAAATTTATTGATGGCAAATGCTATAAAGACGAGGTGCTTACGAAGCTGAAAGAACGTTTGGATGTAGAAGAAAAAAAAGACATTCCTGCAGTTTCCTTATTGGATTATAACAAAGAAGAAAATACCAACACAAAAGGGGATCGTGTAGCGGTGTTATATGCATATGGTGATATCGTTGATGGTGAGGGTATGGAGGGTAATATCGGCGGGGATAAACTTTCTCGAGAACTTCGAAAATTACGCCGTGATGATCGTGTAAAAGCGGTGGTATTACGCGTGAATTCACCTGGTGGTTCGGCGTTGGCATCGGACATTATCGCCCGTGAAGTAGCATTAACAAAGAAAGTGAAGCCTATCACGGTATCTATGGGGGACTATGCCGCCTCTGGCGGATACTATATTTCTACCATGGCAGATTCTATTTTTGCAGAAAAGGAAACACTTACAGGTTCTATAGGTGTATTTGGCCTGATTCCTAATATGCAAGGGTTGCTTAATAATAAACTAGGGATACATGTGGATGAAGTCAAAACCGGTAAATTTGCCGATTTGATGACTTCTGTGGATCGACCGCTGACAGAAGAAGAAAAGGCTATCATACAAGCCGAAGTGAATCGGATTTACGATACATTTACAACTAAAGTGGCAGAAGGACGAAATATGGACGTGTCTGCCGTAGATAGTATTGGGCAGGGGAGAGTATGGACGGGAAGTCAAGCATTGGATCGTGGATTGGTAGATGGTATCGGAAATCTTGACCGTGCTATACAGGCAGCGGCAGCAAAGGCGAAGTTGAAAGAATATCGAATTATGTATTATCCGACACTTAAAGACCCGTTTGCTTCGTTATTAGGGACTTCTAAAGAACGTATACGGATGTGGATGTTGGGTGAAGAACTGGGCGAATACAGACAGCATATCGAACAACTTCGTACGGTATTAAAGTCATCCGGTATACAAGCTCGTATCCCGTATAGGATTGAAATTAGATAAATACGTGTAAGTATTCTTACTTTTTTCTATATTTAGCCCACGGTTTAAACCGTGAACTATAATGCGTAAACAAAAATATATATATGAAAACTATTGATGATTTAAATTTCTCAGGGAAGAAGGCGTTAATTCGCGTGGATTTTAATGTGCCTTTGGATGAGGATTTTAATATAACGGATGATAATCGTATTCAAGGTGCAGCTCCTACCATCAAAAAGATTTTGGCGGATGGCGGTGCTGTCATACTCATGTCTCATTTGGGACGCCCAAAAGAAGGGCCTACTGACAAATATTCATTAAAGCATATTGTTGGACATTTATCAAAAGTATTAGGTGTCGATGTGAAGTTTGCAAATGATTGCATAGGCGAGGAAGCTATTCAGAAAAGTGCGGAACTAAAGGACGGAGAAGTGCTTCTTTTGGAAAACTTACGTTTTTATAAAGAAGAAGAAAAGGGAGATGTTGGTTTTGCAGAGAAGCTGGCAAAATTAGGTGATGTATATGTGAATGACGCTTTTGGTACAGCACATCGTGCGCATGCCTCTACCGCCATTATTGCGCAATTTTTCCCTAACAAAAAATATGCTGGCTATTTGATGGCGGCGGAAATTAACAATGCAGAGAAAGTATTAAATAAGCCGGAGCGTCCTTTTACGGCTATCATGGGAGGAGCAAAAGTTTCCGACAAAATTCAGTTGATCGAAGCGCTATTGGATAAAGTGGATAACTTGGTCATCGGTGGTGGAATGGCGTATACCTTTGTCAAAGCCCGTGGAGGAGAGATTGGAAAGTCCTTAGTGGAATTAGATAAATTGGATTTAGCCAATGAACTTGTAAAAAAGGCCGATGAAAAAGGGGTGAATTTGGTACTTCCTACGGATGCGCAAATAGCGGATAAATTTGCAAATGATGCAGATACCTACAATGGGCCTAATGATCAAATTCCTGCTGATAGGGAGGGATTGGATATCGGGTCGGAATCTTCGGCACATTTTGCAGAAGTGATTAGCGCTTCTAATACCTTATTGTGGAACGGACCAATGGGGGTTTTTGAATTTGATACGTTTGCTAAGGGTACGAAAGCGGTAGCTGATGCAGTAGTAAAAGCTACAGAGCGCGGCGCATTTTCACTTATCGGCGGCGGTGATTCTGCTGCTGCTGTATCTAAATTCGGTATGACTGAACATGTCAGCTACGTCAGTACAGGCGGTGGTGCTTTATTGGAGTATATGGAAGGTAAAGTGTTACCGGGCGTGAAAGCTTTAGAAGACTAACAATAACATATATTATAATGAAAATAGGGCAGGCTTATTAGTCTGCCCTATTGTATTATATTGTTATTCCTCGTTTAATAACTGTAACTGATCCCAAACGTAGGGACAATTTTATTGCCAGCTGTATTATCATTGATATAGGTGAGTTTTGTGGCTACGTTGATGTCAGGTAATACATAACGGAATACATTGAAGTCAGCAGATACCCCCACTCCAAAACTTTTTGGAGCCAAGTCTTCATCTATATTTTGAAAATCAGAAAATAGCAAGCCTTGGAGGCGTTTAACATAGGCAATAGAGCCTATGCTCCAATCGGGATAAAAAAGGGGTAATCGATAGTTTGCCATAGCGGTGTTGTTAACAAACGGTGAATTGAAATGTCCCCATCCTGAAACCATTGGGATATCATACGATCCTCGATAAATACCGTTGTTCTGTTGTACGGCAAACCGTAGCTGTAGACTGTGATTGGTCCACAGGCCGGGGAAATAGAAGTTTGTACGTAAGGCTAATACTTCACCGGCTGCATCAGGCTCGAAAGGGAGGTGACGGTAAGTAAGGCTGATATTTTGCCCCCAGCGCGGTGCTAGATCCATAGTGCTTCGCATACTATTTCTATTCATATATACCTGATAATTCAATGGAAAAGCAATAATATTATTGAAGTTCTGTAGCGCTAGACTGGTATTGTAGCGTTTTGTATAAGATGTACCGAAATTAACACCATAACTGTATACGATATTGCGCCGGTATACGGATAGGGGAATAGACATTTCAATGGTTGCATGGTGGTCGCGGTAATCAAACATCACGATATTGCTGGGGTTGTTTCCAGATACAGCATTGCCTACCATCCCTCTATTCACATATCGCGCAGTGAATGTCGGAAAATAACGCTTATAAGAAACTTCTGCAGAATAGTGGCTTTTTGATATATCAGGATCAAACTCATAGCCGAGTTTAACCTGCGTGGTATTTAATATGTCATTTGATAACCAAAATATACCCGGAATGTAATTATCAAAACTTTCAAAGTTAGACCCGCTAATGGATAAACTGTGAAAATTAATTAAATGCGCATTAGGATTATATTTTTTAACAGTGATGGGAGAGACCGGTTCGTTCGATAAACTGTCTCTTTGTATGTTTTCCAATGTGGGAGAGACATAGGGGAGACGGATGGGAGCAAGTTGCCCGAGCGTGGCAGGAGTGATCTCTTTCTGTGCAAGTTTGTACCCGTTGTGTTGATAATCGTTATACAACAGTAGCCCATTAGGGGCGATAGATGGGTTAAATCCACCATACGCAGCATTTGTCAATTTGTGTTGCCCTGCAACCCTATTAAACAAATAAATGTTATCAATACCGTCGTTGTGCCCTTTAAAAATAATTTCATCATGATAATAAAAAGGGCGTTCCAATTGCTGATTCCCCCATGGAAGAAGGAAATCATACGCTTTCGTCATGAGGTTAAATTCCATTAAATTTGTTCCTTGTTCTGCAACGGCGATAGCTATAATTTTTTCACCGGAATCATTATATTTTGGTTGTTGTATATGTATTCCATCGGGAATGGCAATACTATCCCTTATAGAGCCCGTTTTTGAATCGAGCACGATCAATTTGCTTATATTTTCGGGATTTACTTCCACAACGACTATTTCATCACGAACTGGGTGAAATGCGGGGGAGTAATAACGGGATCCTTTCGTAAGCGTCTTGGTGCGTCCGGTTTCTATATTATATACATTGATTATATTGTAGGTTTGTTTACCAAATCGAGCATGTTTGCGATATTCATCCCATACAAGTTCATCGTTTCGTAGATGAAAGTATGGTGTTATCTGTCGACCGGTTTTTACAATGCTAATTTCATTTCCCACACTATCCAGACGCTTGATTTCATTGACCGCAGTAGGGGAGGATTTGAGTATGTACAATTCTTGGTTATCATTCATTTGCGGTAATAAATAATCACTAGGATACCGGCTGCCTTTCGTCGTTATATTCGGCGTATCGGGTGCAACAGGAGATTCTTGTTCCCATTTTGTTGTTAATTCCGCGATGGTGTTGTCAAAGATTTCGGTTGGCTTTTCGTTTGAAACCTGCTTGACTGCTCGCCGGAAATTAAATGGGCGGAGTAATTTTCCACGCATATCTGCCAGTATTTTCTCGTGACTGTCGATGCCATGATGATTGGTTAAATAGCTACTCATAAAGAATCCAATCGTGTAATAAGATGGAACATTATCCCTAAAAGAACCTAATACATATTTATTGAAGTCATATGATTTTCCTGAAAGGATATTGGCACGTATCGGCATTTCCCAAGAAGGTAATCTGCCTCGTCCGCCATTGCTGTAAATTGTTTCGACTTGTACCGCATCCCCTTCAAAATACCAAGCAGGCAAGTTCAATCCATAGAGGGCGAAGGCGAGTTGTTCGAAAAAAGGGGCTTTCAACTTTCCTGTCAAATTGTCAAATTGGGCTACATGTCGAAGTTCGTGTAGTGCTAGGTTCGGAAGCCATTCTTGATTATCAGCAGTAGAAGAGGGGATAGGAAACATCTCAGATTTTCGAGGAGCAAGTTGTACAAAACCATTTTGCAAAAGATGGTTTCCTTGTAAAACTAATGTTATTTTAGGAGGTGATGTCTTTAAATTCTTGCTGCTTTCCTCTTGTGTTTTTGGAAGCTGTCTGGCTAATTTTTTTGCTGCATTTTCAAAAGTGCTAGGAAAAATCAGACGGAAATTTTCGGTATCTATTTGACGCCATTTTACGTACGAATGTGCTTGATCATCATCAATAATCTGACTTTTTAATTCTTGTGAATTTATTAGTGATATTAATAATGTTAATATACTGATATATAGTTTATTATTCATTTATACTTGTTGGATAATGTCTTATTGCTAATATTGTTAGTTAATTATTGCTTTTTTATATAAATTATATGTTTCGTTTAATTTTATATTGTATTGATATTAAATATAGTATACTATTTATATTATCGTATTTTTATATTGAAATATAGCATATTTTTCATCCAGTTATTAACTGACAATGATGTTGAAAATACATATTTGCGTGTTTGGCGTAGTCTTTATATTCCCTTTGCAAGATAGGATAAAATTGTTAAATTTCCTTCTTGTCGCACGTCGTTTTTGTCGACGTTGAAATATGCATTATCGTAAGGTAGAAAAGATACAATTAAAAAATATCATCACCGAGTTTATGGGATAATCGAATCTGGAGGAGGTGTTCCTATTCCAATGACAATCGTTGCTTCCTCGGATGGTCTTCTTTGATAATTATGGTTCGTTTATTTTATCGATGCGGTATAAATCTATGACTATTGGATTGGTGACATGTTGTCATTTTTTTGGAGTAGCACGTATAAGGTAACAAACAGTTGTGCTTCGTTTTTGTTAGATAAGATGAATAATCTAGGCGACACTTTGGTACCTACCGAAGATGGACGATTCCACTCAAAAAAAGTATTAGTTATTTACAATTAAAAAGGCGACTTTTGCTGCGACAAAAATAATTGATACCAATGTAGGATTTATAAAATAGGAGAGCTTATGGAAGAATTAGAAATGCAGATAGAGCTTGTGGAAAATTGGATCGAGTCCGGTGATATCGCCCAACTGCAAGATTTTCTAAACGAGCAGAACATTTCTGACGTTGAAGAACTAATCGACAGTCTTCCAGAACATGCCGCCCTATTTATAGAAACGCTTAATATAAACCGAGCTGCCCGCGTTTTTGGTATTTTGGATTTTCCTACACAAGAGAGGGTATTCAAAAAATTATCAGCAAATAAAGCCCGCGAGCTGATTAACGAAATGCCTCCCGATGATCGTACGTCCTTTTTTAGCGAATTGAAAGGTGACGTCGTCAAGCATCTTATCATCATGCTTTCTCCAGACGAACGGAAAGAAGCATTGTCTCTCCTAGGTTACCCCGAAGATAGTGTGGGGCGTTTAATGACGCCCGATTATATTACCGTGAAGCCTCACTGGACGATCACTCGGGTGTTAGACCACGTAAGACGCTATGGGAATGCATCGGAGACGATTGACGTACTATATGTTATCGATAGTGACGGTCGCTTGATGGATGACCTTCGTATTCGGGATATTCTAATTTCAGATCCAGATACAAAGGTCGAAGATCTAATCGACAGCAGGTTAATATCTTTGCATGCTGACGACCCACAAGAGGAAGCTGTCAACGTGTTCCGGATGAATAACCGAGTCGCTCTTCCGGTCGTGGACGAGCAGGATATTATGCTGGGTATCGTGACCATAGATGATATCCTTTGGGTAGCTAACGAAGAATATACCGAAGATATGCAACGTATCGGGGGTACGGAGGCATTAGATGAGCCTTATTTGGATGTCTCTATTTTCCATTTAGTAAAAAAGCGTGGGGGGTGGCTTATTGTGCTTTTCCTGGGGCAATTGTTAACCTTCAATGTCCTTAAACATTACGAAGATCGGCTCTCTACTATTTTAGTCTTGTTGATGCCGGTTATCATGTCAAGTGGAGGAAATAGTGGTTCGCAAGCTTCAACATTGATTATACAAGCTATGGCGATGGGAGAAGTCACGCTAAGGGATTGGTGGCGCGTTATGCGCCGGGAGATACTTTCGGGCTTATTTTTAGGACTTATTTTAGGAACACTGGGCTTCATTCGAATTTCTGTGGACCAAGCATTTAGCGGTGCGTATGGTGATGTGTGGGTGTTGTATGCATTGGCAATTGCACTCTCCTTAGTTGGCGTTGTGATGTGGGGGTCTTTAATTGGGGCCATGTTGCCATTTGTATTGAGACGGTTTGGAGCCGATCCAGCGAGTTCATCAGCACCATTTGTATCGACGTTAGTGGATGTTACGGGGTTGATTATTTATTTCACTATAGCGACGATTATACTCGGGGGTATTATCTTTTAAAAATCTTCTTGGTGCGGAGGGCGTGTATTACTCTTTTCGTAATGTCTCTAAAGGCGAACGGTTAAGTACCGATAAACTGTTGGTTACACCTATACCAACGGTCAGTACGGAAATAAGCGCTGTCAATACTAAAATAAAGCCGATAGAGGGAACAAAGGTCGTTTCAAATATAAATATACCCAAAAGGTTACTTGCAATAAGTGCGATAACGATACCGGTGATTGAAGCCAGTATGCCCAACATTAGGTATTCACTTGCCGTTATGGTAAACACCTGTCTACGACTCGCCCCTAAAGTCCGCAACAGGACATTTTCCTTTAAACGCTGATATTTACTGATTCTTACAGACGCGATTAAGACCACGAGCCCTGTCAGAATGCTGAAAGAACCGATAAATTGGATAACAAAGGCGATTCTTTCCAATAGGCTCTCCAAAATATCGATAGCGGTGTTGATGTCAATGACAGAAACATTGGGAAAGCGATTGACAATTGCCTGTTGGAATGTGGCTGATTGCGTCTCGTTATCAACGTGTGTCATTATCAGATAAAACTTTGGAGCATTGTCAATTATACCTTCTGCAAAAACTACCCTGAAATTTGATTGAAAACGGTTCCAATCCACTTCCCGGAAGTTACTTACTATGGCCGGTATTTCGACTCCTTGTACGTTGAATAACAGGCTATCGCCAATCTCCACACCAATTCTTTCGGCATAGCTTTTTTCCAGCGATACCTGTCCCATTTCGCCTTTGGATACACGGCCTGTCCAGTGGCCCTCCACGATCTTTTCTGATAACGTGAGCGAGTCGCGGTACGTTGCTCGGATTTCGCCACGGAACGATCTTGCGGAAATATTGGAAGTCGAATCCGATAGATAATCATTTGCCCTTTTGCCATTGATGGCGGCGAGCTGCATGGTAACAATAGGAACATCCTCTACAATAGGTAATCCTGCTTCTCGCGTCATGTTTTTGATGGTGTCGCGTTGTGGAGGTTGAATGTCAAAAAGTACCATGTTTGCCTGGTTTTCGGCTGATGCTATCTTCACCCGTTGCAACAGCATATCTTGCACAAAAAATAAGGTGGCAATCAACGCAGTCCCCAATCCAATGGAAATCAATAATACGATCGTCTGATTGTTCGGCCGGTACAAATTAGATAATCCCTGCCGCCATAGGTATGGCCATTTTTTGGGGAAATATCGCCTAATTAAATATGTGAATCCCTTTGCTACGCCATACAGAAGAGTGAATGTGAAACCTAAACCTACGATAAAAAACAATGTTTGCGTCCACCCATTCAGCTGTAAGCGGGTAAATACAATTATAAAAGTCAATATCAATAAATAAATCCACCATCTCAGGTTGTCTGTCCACAATGGTTTCGGCTCATCGCTGACCCGTAATGAATGCAATGGGGAGATGTGTCTTACGGAAATAAGCGGTAGCAAGGCAAAAAGTATAGAAATTACCAATCCCAGACCTATACCTTCTGTTATGGCGTTTAAGGATATTCGATTGCTCAGCGCAACGGGGATAATATCTTGCATAACAATGGGAATCGCATACTGGATTAGTGTTCCGAGTGCAGCACCTAATATGCCGCCTATTAGACCAATGGCTGCAAATTGCACCAGAAAGATAAAAAAAGCTTGACTTGAACGCGTGCCCAGACATCGCAGTATAGCTACTGAAACCAATTTCTCACGTATATAGATATGGACGGCACTCGACACACCGATACAACCTAACAGCAAAGCTACGAAACCGACAAGCTCCATGAAATGAGCCATATCGGAGAAGGAACGACCTGTATTTTCTTTTGTAGTCGATACGGTGGCACTGCGCAGTTGTAGCTGTGTGAAGCGTTCTTTCTGTTGTTCTACAAAATCGTCCGTCCGGAATTGGGAAGGAAATTTGAAATAGTAATGGTACTCGATCCGGCTGCCGGTTTGTTGCAACCCACTATTTTCAAGGTGTGCCAAAGGAACAAATACTGTGGGTGCCATCGCGCCACGCATGGCTGTTTGTCCAGGTTGTGCGATGAGTTCTCCACTGATCGTAAAATTATTTATTCCCAATTGAACCGAATCGCCTACCTCCGCATCATATTGTATCATGAGTGTCTTCTCAACAAGAACTTCCGGCTCCTGTCCGAACCTTTTATAAGCATCGTCCGGGAGGGTTTCCAGGTTTCCATAGAAGGGGAAGTCACCTGTTAAAGCACGAACTTGCACTAAACGCGAACCATCGGCTTTTGGAAAACGGATCATCGACATAAACCGCTCTTCGGTTGCCATTTGCTCGCTTAAGTTCTTGATGGAATCAATGAAAACCAATGTGGAGCTATCCGGTTTTCGTGTGCTCCGTAAATCTAGATCGGCGCCGATAAGCAGCGCGGCCTGTGTATCTATATCTCGTTTTAAATTTTCATTAAAGGATTTCATTGCGACCAGTGCAGCGATACCAAATACAATAGACGAAATGAAAAGAAGTAGCCTGGATCGGTTTTTTCGACTATCGCGCCATGCCATCAGGAAGATCCAATGCCAATTCATGCTATCGTTCCTCCTTTAATAGGGATGATGCGCTGCGTTTTTGCCGCAAGTTCCATATCGTGCGTAACAACGACCAATGTCGTGCCTGATTCGCGGTTAAGCTCGAAGAGCATCTCTTCTACTATTCTGCTCGTCTCTGCATCGAGGTTTCCGGTCGGTTCATCTGCAAATAGTATCTTGGGGCTATTGGCAAATGCACGGGCTAAAGATACGCGCTGCTGTTCTCCGCCAGATAGCTGCGATGGATAATGGTCAGCTCTTGTTGATAAACCCACCCGATCTAATAAAGTTATCGCCTTATCTTTCATATTTCGCATGCCCCGCAATTCCATCGGAACCATTACATTTTCGAGTGCAGTGAGCGTAGGAAGTAACTGAAAGTTCTGGAACACGAATCCAACATGTTCATTACGGACTTGTGCTAATTGGTCTTCATGAAGACCGTTAAGTTTGATCCCATTCAAGATAATTGTTCCCTCACTGCTCTGATCCAATCCTGCACATAAACCCAGCAAGGTCGTTTTGCCACTACCTGAAGGCCCAACTATAGATACGGTGTCGCCGGTATTGATTTCAAAGTTGATGTTTTTTAAAATAGGGATGATAGTATTGCCAAGATTATAATTTTTAGAAACTTGGTTGAATTGTAAAATAGTGGATGCCATAGTTGTTTTTAGAGTAAAGGTTCTAGAACAGCCCAGACATTATGTGCCAGGATTTTTTGTCCTTCGGCGGTCGGGTGAACTGTATCTGCTTGATTTAAGTTGCCTATACCCGCTACATTATCCAGCAGAAAAGGTACCAGAGCCATATCGTATTGTTTGGCTAGGCGAGGAAACAGGGTTTCGAATTCATTAAAGTATTCCTGCCCCATGCTAGGAGGGACTTTCATTCCGGCAAGTACTAATTTACACGCAGGGTTTGCTTTCCGTACTTTTTCTACAATATCGCTTAGATTTTTGTAGGTGGATGCTGTAGATACTCCTCGCAGTCCGTCGTTGGCGCCGAGTTCCAATACAAATATATCAACCGGTTGCTGTAATAGCCAATCTATACGTTCTTTTCCTCCGGCGCTTGTTTCTCCACTTAATCCAGCGTTTATGCAAAGGTAGGGCAGGCCTAAGGAATCAATCTTTGCTTGTATTAGTGCGGGGAATGCTTCCTGCGGATCATCTAAACCATAGCCCGCTGTTAGGCTATTGCCAAAAAAAAGAATATTGCGAATGGTTTTTTGTTCTACGGAGGCTTCTTGCTCTTTTTTTTGGTCGTTTTTGTTTTCACCAGTATGCGATGTTCCATTGTTACAGGACAACAACAGAATGCTAAAAAATAAATGGGAATAACGTCTTAAAATATGAATCATAACACTAATTTTTCTTCGTCCCAACTACATATGGAGTTAAAATAGGGAATTATTATAAAAAAAACAATGTTTTGTGTCGATCGGGAAGGTGAGATATGCTGAAGGGTCGTCAATTCTTCTAAAAAGGGCGATAGATTTCCATGAAGAATATACAGATCAGCCCGAAGGTTTTTTACTTTATACTGGAGTATAGGTGGTAATTTCGGTGAAGTTTGTAATACATGCTGGAAGATAATCGTTTTTTCAAGAGAGGTTAACCAATACGGCTAAATGGTTTTCATATTTTTCTTCGGTATCTGCAACATTCATTTTAAGGGTTCTTAAACATCGCTGAGGATAGTAGTTTTTTCAAGAGGGGGTAACCCATGCTACGGAATGGTTCCCATATTTTCCTTTCGTATGTGCAGTATTCCTTTCGGGGGGTGCAAAATATTACGGAGGTTGATTACTTTTTAAAAAGGGGTCAGTATATTTCTTGGAAGGGACTTTGAAAAATATGACGGAAAATTTTGTTTTTCCCGAGGGTTGGGGTAATGCTACAATAGGAGCATTTATAGTAAAAAACAGCCTTAAAATATCATATGGAGCTTTTTTTGATTTTGTACATAGGGAAATTGGGATAAAATTCCGCCAAAAAAAACATCGTGCTTGCTTAATTTTGGCGGAATTTTATCCCTCGAATTACTAGGTGACACTTTTGGGTATTCGTGAATTTTAATCGTTATGCGAATCACGGAACGCAAAGATTTTTTAAATCTAAATTTTAAATTATTGACTTACAAAACGTTTGTGTTTTTGCTTTAAATATGTAGCAAAACGAGTTTGTGGATTTAAAAATATTGTTTAATATTGCACCCGTCAATCAGGAGCAATGGTTTGTGAATTGCTTGACAGAAACAAAAATAAATTCCTGAATAGCTCAGCAGGTTAGAGCATCTGACTGTTAATCAGAGGGTCGCTGGTTCGAGCCCAGCTTCAGGAGCCAGTTAGAAGCCGCTTTTCTACACGAAAAGCGGCTTTTTGTGTTTTTAGTGCAGATTAGAGACATCTGCGTTTGACCGATCGAGTTCTCCGATTTGGTTTGATTTACAAAATCCGTGTCTACCACAAAAGTGAAAAAAGTAAAAGTATTACGCTTTTTAAACAGATATATTTTCTAAAAATATTTTTGGATATTAAAAACGAAGCTGTATCTTTGTGTCACTTTAGAAAAGCGGCTAAATAGCCGTCTAAAGCATAAGATTCCTGAATAGCTCAGCAGGTTAGAGCATCTGACTGTTAATCAGAGGGTCGCTGGTTCGAGCCCAGCTTCAGGAGCTAATAAAAAAGCTGTTTTTCGATAAGAAAAGCAGCTTTTTCTTTTTAGTGAAGATTTTAATGATGGGTGTCTAGAGCCTATATTTATCTTGACCGGTGGAAGTTCTTTTCCTATCTTAGTGGTAATCGGTGAACTAAAGAAAAATCATAAATGCAAGAACTCTTTCATGAAACATACGGAATAGTTCTAGGGTGGTGATTTCAAGGTTGCTTAAGGCTTTGGAAAATGAAGGTAAAGTCAAATTGAACAGGAATAACATTCAAATGCTTGGTTGAAAAGTTGAATGTATTTCCTGAAAATCGTTTGTAACCTATGTTACTGTGTAGGCCATATGCAGATCGTAGCTTTGTAATAGATTATTAAATAAAAGGAAGTCTATGTTTTTTCAACATGTGTACGATAAAAGTTTAGCTCAAGGTAGCTATTTTATCGGCTGTCAAGTCGAAGGTAAAGCGATTGTTATCGATGCCCAAAGAGACATCGACGTTTACCTTGAAATTGCGAAGAAAAACAATATGAAGATCACTCATGTTACGGAAACGCACATTCATGCGGATTATCTTTGCGGTTCGCGGGAATTGATTGCCGTAACTGGGGCAGAATTATATCTGTCTGACGAAGGTGATGAAGACTGGCAGTATCAATTTCCGCATATTGGACTAAAGCATGGCGATAAGATCCAGGTTGGGAACCTAACGTTAAACATTCTTCATACGCCCGGGCATACGCCAGAAAGTATCAGCTTTCTGTTGACTGACCATCCGGCAACCGACAAGCCTGTAATGATATTTACGGGCGATTTCGTTTTCGTTGGAGATATAGGACGCCCAGACTTGTTGGAGAAAGCTGCCGGAATAATCGGAACGCAAGAAAAAGCAGCCAGACAGATATATGAATCTATTCAATATTTTGCCACATTACCTGACTATATACAGGTGTGGCCCGGACATGGTGCTGGATCAGCATGTGGTAAATCCTTGGGTGCGGTACCCAGTTCCACAGTCGGGTACGAAAAAATCCGTAACTGGGCTTTCCAATATGAAAATGATGAAGAAGGCTTTGTAGAATACTTATTGGAAGGACAACCTGAGCCACCAAAGTACTTCGCGATGATGAAATATCTGAACAAGGTCGAACGTCCGTTGCTGGTGGAAGTCCCCAAGCATCCAAAATTGACAAGAGAACAATTTTTGAATGCTTATAAAAATGGATTAACCGTAATCGATGCTCGGAATAAAACGGAATTTGCAAAGGGTTTTATTCCTAACAGTATCAATATACAGGGGAATAATTCCTTTTCTACCTGGGCGGGGTGGTTGTTGAATTACCAAGAACAGTTTATACTGGTTACGGAAGATAATAGAATCGACGATCTCACTCGTAAACTGATGCGTATCGGCCTAGATAATATTTATGGTTATATTTCAGATATAGACGATTTGGGATTGGAATTGGAAACACATGACATTATTGACATACAAGAGTTCCAGTCTTATGTTGGAAATCCGGATGCGCAGATCGTCGATGTAAGAGGATATACAGAGTATGAACGTTACCATGTAGCAGGAGCAGAGAATATCTTTGTGGGAACATTGGCCGATAACCTAAACAAGTTTAACAAAGAGAAGCAGATTGTTGTCCATTGTCAAAGTGGAGACCGGGCGACGATTGCCCAATCACTATTGGCTAAGAACGGATTTAAAAATGTAAAAAACTACGTCGCAGGAATGGAAGAGTGGAGAGCGCTAGTCCCATAGCACACCTAAAAAGCGGAAAGAATACAGCAGATGACATTTTAAATGAGCTTGCTGTATTCAATTTTAGCATGATGGCGGGGGTCTCTCGGCAGTTGCTGGAATTTTACTGTCGTTACCTTAAATGGTAGTTGTTGAAGTTTTGCTAGTACCTGCTCCTTTATGGATTGCGTTTCCTCTGTTAGTTCAATAAATGCACTTATATCGGTACCGTTAGAAAGAATCGTTCCCATTTCAACGCCGTCGATGGACTGCACATAATTTTCAAAAACAAAAGTAGACAACCAATGACCGTCCTGTGCAATAAGCGTATTGCACCTTCCTGTGAGGAAGAGGCGTCCATCTCGGATATAACCACTGTCACCGGTTCGATGCCAGTAGACGTCATCGATGAGAATTTTATTCGTCCGAAGGGCGTGTTCATTTTTGTAATATTGCGTGAGCACATGGGGGCCGGCAACAATGATTTCTCCCCATACGCCTTCGGGCTGTTGCATATGCGCAAACGCTTCAGAAGAAATATCGAAAAGCGATTTATCTGTAATGGGAATAATCTTTACTTGCGCTTTATGAAAAATACACCCTACGGATAAACCTTGTTTTAGGCTGAATGTATATGTTTCGGAAGCCAATTCAGCTGCGGTTATTGAACTAATAGGCTCCGCTTCCGTAGAACCGTAGAGAACTTGTACATTTTTACCCGGGAATGCCTTATTGTACAGTTTCGCTTCTTTTAAAAATACAGGCGCGCCACCGGTAAAGATATCGTTCAATTGCGGTAATGAAATTTTATGTTCGGAAACATGTTCGGCAATACGTTTGACAAAATAAGGAGAAGCCACCAATCTGGTAACCCGATGATCCAAAAGCTGTCTTACGATTCTTTTCGGCTGAATCTTCGTCGGTTTCGATGGGTTGAAGTCGGCAATCACGGAAGTCGATCCCACGGCAAGATTGATAAGCAAAACAATGGGCAGGACGGACATGTCCACATCCGACGGCATAGCTTGGATCTCCTCCTCCAGTGCTTTAAACTGTTCGTATAAAAAGCCATGTGTCCGCAGTGCTGCTTTTGGCGTTCCGGTACTGCCTGTCGTAAACGTAATTAGTGCTGCGTCTTCCAACAGTGT
>PJTZ01000221.1_pt1 | contig 20196 bp, 17 predicted proteins | sample 1512131 | NCBI WGS metagenome assembly PJTZ01 (sample SAMN08177679, study PRJNA422409) | Soil metagenome, whole genome shotgun sequencing project. | reverse complement strand
TGGCGGCGGCTTTATCGGCTTCTGCCTGCGCCTTGGCGGCCTGTGCGGCGGCTGCGGCGGCTTCGCCGCGCGCCTTGAGGATCTCCTCGGCGGACTCCCGATTGACTTCGGTGTCGTATTTCCCGGCGACCGGAGAAATCGATTGGATGATCGCGCGTTCCTTTGCCTCAACCGGGCCAAGCCGCGAGCGCGGTGGCGCGATCAATGTGCGCTGAACCACGCTGGGTGAGCCGTCCTCTTGCAGCAGCGACACCAGTGCCTCACCGACCTTGAGCTCTGTGATTGCAGTTTCGACATTCAGCGCCGGATTCGCGCGAAACGTCTCCGCAGCGGCCTTGATCGCTTTCTGGTCACGCGGGGTGAAGGCGCGCAGGGCGTGCTGGACGCGATTGCCGAGCTGACCTGCCACGGCCTCAGGTATGTCGATGGGGTTCTGCGTGACGAAGTAGACGCCCACGCCTTTCGATCGGATCAGACGAACAACCTGCTCGATCTTGTCGGTCAGCGCCTTTGGCGCGTCGTCAAAGAGCAGGTGGGCTTCGTCGAAGAAAAACACGAGGACCGGCTTGTCTGGATCGCCCACTTCCGGGAGCGTCTCGAACAGTTCGCTGAGCAGCCAGAGCAGGAAGGTGGCGTAGAGCTTGGGGCTCTGCATCAGCTTGTCGGCAGCGAGGACGTTGATGAAGCCGCGACCCTTTTCATCCACTGAGATGAAATCACGAATGTCGAGTGCCGGCTCACCGAAGAAGCGACCACCCCCCTGGCTGTCGAGCTGGAGAAGCTGGCGCTGGATGGCGCCAACGCTCGCCTTGGTCACATTGCCATATTTGGCGGAGAGGGCATCCGCGTTGTCGGCACAATAGGCCAGCATCGCCTGGAGGTCGGGCAGGTTGAGGAGCAGCAGCCCTTCTTCATCTGCATAGCGGAAAGCGATGGAGAGCACGCCTTCCTGCGTCTCATTGAGATCCATCAGGCGAGCAAGCAGCAGCGGCCCCATTTCGGTGACGGTGGTGCGCACCGGAAAACCCTGCTCGCCATAGAGATCCCAGAAGACGGCGGGATTATCGGCATAGACATAATCGCTCATCCCGATCTCTGCAGCGCGGGCGGTCAGCTTGTCGGCATTCTTCGCCGTGGGCGATCCTGCCATGGCGATGCCGGAGAGATCGCCCTTTACGTCCGAGAGAAACACGGGAACGCCCCGTACTGAGAAGCTCTCGGCGATGCCCTGAAGGGTGACGGTCTTGCCGGTGCCCGTCGCGCCCGCGATGAGTCCATGCCGGTTGGCGCGGCGCAGATTGAGGATCTGCGGCTGGCCGGCGTCGATTTCACCGCTGCCGGGCTCCGCGCTCTTGCCGATGAAGATGCCGCTTTCTCCGCTCATGCGCCTGCTCCCTTGCTGACCACTCTGATTAGGCAGATCGCTCACTCATGAAAAGAGGCGGAGCACCATTCCGGCACCCCGCCTCCCGATCTTCTTTGGCGTGTTGTGCGCCCTTACTGGTCGCGCAGCCGCACCGCGATGAACGCGGCGGGATTGCCGCGTCGCAGAACCTGCAGGAGGACCGCATTGCGGCCGGATGTCTTCGCTGCCTTGGCCGCGTTGGCCAATTCCGCTTCCGTCAATGTCGCCTGGCCGTTGGCGGTGAGCACGACGTCGCCACGGCGCAGACCCTTCTGCCCCGCGTCCGAAGACGGATCGACCGCGCTGATGACCACGCCCTTAGTCGTTGCCGGAATGCCCAGCTGGCCCGCAATCGTGGAGGTGAGCGGCTGGACCGCGATGCCGATGAGATCCTGCGTAGCCGCCTTTGTGCTCTGCTGGTCCTGATCGGAGAAGTCATCCTGCGGTTGGCGCGCGAAATTGGCGAGCTGATCCTCGGGCGGGCGCTGGCCCACGGTGGCCGTCACCGTCATGCGCTTGCCGTTGCGGATCAGTTCGATCGGCACCTTCGAGCCGATCGGAAGGTTGGAAACGATGTAGGAAAGCGTCTCGTCCGGCGTGACGTTGCGGTTGTTGACCTTCGCGATCACGTCGCCGGCCTTGATGCCGGCCTGATCGGCGCCCTTGCCGGGCTCGACGCCCTGAACAAACTCGCCGTTATTCTTAGGGAGGCCAAGGCTGTCTGCCATGTCGTCGGAAAGCTGGCTGATCTGCACGCCAAGATAGCCTCGCTTTACGCTCTCGCCTTTGCGCAGCGTCTCGATGATCGGGACGGCCTGCTCCGAGGGGATGGCAAAACCGATGCCGATATTGCCGCCAGTGGGCGAGAGGATCTGGCTGTTAATGCCGATGACGTTGCCGTTCATGTCGAACATCGGGCCACCCGAGTTGCCCTGATTGATAGACGCATCCGTCTGGATGAACCGATCAGCGCTCCCGCCGGTGTTGCGATGGAGGGCAGAGATGATGCCTGCCGTCACCGTGCTGCCGATGCCAAAGGGATTGCCGATCGCGACGATCCAGTCGCCCACGCGGGCCTTGGTCGAATCACCGAACTTGACGAAGGGCAGGGGCTTTTTCGGCGTGATCTTGAGAACCGCGAGATCGGATGCGGCGTCCTTGCCAACGACCGTCGCGGCATATTCGGTGCGGTCGGGCAGAATGACGGTGATGGAATCAACGGTCGCGCCCTGTGCGCCAGGTGCCACCACGTGATTATTGGTGATGACATAGCCATCGGCGGAGATGATGAAACCCGAGCCTAGCGACTGCGCCTGCCGGGTTTGCGGCCGCCCACCGCTGCCACCATTGCCGAAGCCGAAGAGGTCGCCAAAGGGCGTGCCGGCGAACGGGTTCTGCACCTGAACGCGCTGATTCGTAGAAATGTTGACCACGGCCGGCTGGAGACGTTCGACCATGTCGGCGAAACTGCCGGGAGCGCCACGGGGCGCGGCGGTGGTGCCCTCGTTCTGGGCGGTCTGCGCGACGACGTTCGGGCTGGAGGTTACGGCGAGGGTCGTGCCACCCACCAGAAGCGCCGCAGTGATTGCATAAGCATAACGCACGTCTAAATCTTCCTCTCGTTCCAGGCGAAAGCGTGGCGACCTTGGCGGACAAAAGGACGACTACAGCGCTCTTCGTCTACCAATAGCCCCGCTCGCATGTAGCGTACCGGATTAACCGGCATTGAATAAGCGTGACGGCCCCAAAAGGGTCCGCCTCGCCTCATCATTTGCCGCGGAACTGCCGCAGGAAATCATTGTCCGGCGAGAGCACCACGTTGGTCTTGCCCTGCGCGTCCGGGCTGAAGGTGGAGCGATAGGACTGCATGGCGCGGTAGAAATCGTAAAACGCGGGATCCTTGCCGAAACTGTCGGCATAGATGCGGGCGGCAGTGGCATCAGCTTCCGCACGGATGATCTGGGCGCGCTTGGCGCCCTCCGCCTGGATCGTCAGCGCTTCCTGTTTGCGCGCGGTGCGCATCCGCTGGAACGCGCTCTCGAGCGGCGTACCATCTGGCAGGTCAGCACGCTTGATCCGCACGTCGATCACCTCGGCCCCATATTGGCGGGCAACGCGGTTAAGCCGCGCGCGGACATTGTCCATCATGGCGCCCCGCTCGGGGCTGAGCAGAAGCGCAAAGCGCCGTTTACCGAGCTCTGCACGCAGAGCCGAGCCAAGGATCGGTCGCAGTGCGTCCGACACACGTTCTTCCGTGCCTGCTGCGATGAACATGCGGAGCGGATCGACGATCCGGTAGCGTGCATAAGCGTCCACCTGCAGTCGCAGCTGGTCTGTGGATAGAACTTGCTGGCGCTCCATGTCCACAGCCTGGACGCGCTTATCGATCCAGGTGATCTGATCCATGAATGGAATGCGCAGATTGATGCCCGCACCCGTGCGACCGAACACTTCGCCCGGCTTGTAGGCGTTGACGATATAAACCGGTTCGCCGAAGCGAGTGATCACGGCCTGACGCGTCTCCGGCACAATGGACACGGTGCTGCCGATGAGGATGAGCGCCACCGTCGCGAGAATGGCGAGGGCAACGGGATTTTTCACACTGATCGGTCCCATGTCAGTTGCCCTCCTGAGACTCGGCAGGCCGCGCGCGCGATCCTTGCAGTGCCGGAAGCGGCAGATAGGGCGTTACGTTTCCGGTCTCCAGGATCGTCTTGTCCACCCCGGAAAGTATCTTTTCCATGGTCTCATAATACATGCGGCGGCGTGTCACCTCCGGCGAGAGTCGATACTCCTCATAAACCTTCGAGAAGGCGGCAGCCTCGCCCTGCGAGGTCGCGGAGAGAGTCTGCGCATAAGTCCGCGCTTCGTTGAGGTAGGATTCGGCAGTCTGCTGTGCGGCCGTCACCTCCTTGAAGGCGTCGTTCACAGCGGCTGGCGGATCAGCCTGCTTGATAGCGATGCCCTGAACGCGAACGCCCGCGCCATAGCTGTCGAGCACTTCCTGCATCCGCTCCTGGACCTGCGCTTCGATGACGGTGCGACCGGCACCGAGCGCATCCTGCAGCGAGACGGTGGCGATCACGGCGCGCATGGCTGATTCCGCGACTTCGCTGATCGTTTGTTCCGGTTCAGCGATCTGGAAGCTGTAGGCGACGGGATTCTTTATGTTCCAACGCACCGAATAGCCCAGGTTGATGATGTTCTGATCTCCAGTCACCATCAGATTTTCGCTTTCGCCTGTCGTCGATCCAAGATCGACCGAGCGGATTTCCTCGACATCGACGATACTTACGGCCTCGAAAGGCGCGGGGAGGGTGAGGTTGAAGCCGGATGAAAGCGTGCGGCTATAGCTGCCGAGGAAGGTGACGATGCCGCGCTCCTGAGGGCCGACAAGATGTCCACTTGTCGTCGCGAGCCAAATCGCAACGACGCCAATGGAGAGATAAGGCCAGATTCTGCGGCCTTCCGGACCTTGCGGCATTCCACCGCCAAAACTGTCGCGCGCCTTACGCATCAGTTCGTCGATCGCGCTCGGGCCGCGCCCGCCAGGGACGCCGGACTCGCGTGGTCCACTGGGCTTCGACCAGGGGTTGGGCTGCTCTTCACCCCCGCCGGCTGGCTTGCTGCCGTCATTGGCGTTACCCCAAGGTCCGCCTTCGCTCATGGCCAATACGGCCTTGTCCCTGCTCCCGGAAATCTCGTTCATCTGGTCTGTATAAGCACGCTCGCCGCGGAAAAACAGAGCCAGAGCGCGGAAAATCCCTCTTATCCTCTCAAGCGATGGGGCTCTGGCGCTTTCGCTCGGGTGAAACTCGCTCTAGAGACCCGGGCATGACCAATTCCCCCGAAGCGCTCGATCAGGCCAGCGTCGATCGTTTGGCTGCCGCGACCGGCGGTCGCATGACATCAGCCCGAGTCCGGGACGGGGTCCTCAGTCTGGTTCTGGACGTCTCCGGGCTGAGCGTTGTCGCGCGCGAGCAGCTTGAAGCGGAGACAGGCGCGGTTGGCCGCACGCTGCCCGGCGTTCAGGATGTGCGAATTGCGCTCACCGCCGATAAAGAGCGCCCCCCTCTCATCATTGCCGTCGGATCGGGCAAGGGTGGGGTAGGCAAGTCGACGCTTTCGGCAAATCTCGCTGTGGCGCTCGCGCGGGCAGGGCGCAGGGTGGGGCTGGTCGATGCCGATATTTATGGGCCTTCGCTTCCCCGGCTGATGTCCAGCGAGGGCGTGAAGCCTGAGGTAGAGGGCAAGAAGTTGGTGCCGGTGCCGAATGCATTCGATGTGCCGATGCTGTCCATGGGGCACCTCGTGCCGCCGGGGCAGGCGATTGCATGGCGCGGACCTATGGCGGGCAATGCCCTGTCACAGCTTGTAGACGCCGCATGGCGCGACACGGAGGTACTGATCGTTGATCTGCCGCCTGGCACGGGTGACATTCAACTCACCATGATTCAGCGCTACAAGCCCGCGGGGGCAGTGATCGTCTCCACCCCGCAGGATCTGGCCCTCATCGATGCGGCGCGGGCCGTAAGCCTGTTTGATCAGGCGAAAGTGCCGATCATCGGCATGGTTGAGAACATGGCTGGCTATGTTTGCCCGCATTGCGGCGAAGTTTCCGATCCGTTCGGTAGCGGGGGAGCGGAAGCGAGCGCCGCCAAACTGGGCCTGCCGTTTCTTGGCCGCATCCCGCTCGACATCGCGGTGCGAACCGCATCGGATGCCGGGACGCCGCCTGCCTTCGCGGACGGCGTGCACGGGACGGCATTCCGGGCGATCGCGCAGCATGTGAGCCAGTGGCTCGATAAGTCCATCGGAGCCAACGCGCGGTGAAATCCCCCTCCATCAGCCGACGCGGTTTGCTGGTGGGTGCCGCCGCCGGAGGAGGGCTTCTGGTGGCCTGGGGAGTGTGGCCGCGGCGCTATGATGCGCATCTTTCCGTGGCTCCAGGGGAGACAGCGATCGGTGCGTTTCTCAAGATCGACCGGGCCGGTCAGATCCTCGTGATGGTGCCGCAGGCGGAGCTGGGCCAGGGCGTTTTCACTCTGCTGGCGCAGATTCTCGCTGACGAGTTGGGTGCTGACTGGCGTACCATAGCGGTGCAGCCCGCCCCACCGTCTCCGCTTTACGCCAACACCCTGCTGGCGAGCGAATGGATGGCGAGCGATCTTTCACGCGCGACCGGAAGCCTTGGCGACTACGCGCTGGCAGAGCTTGCGCGCAGAAGGACGATGATACTTACCGGCGGTGCGACGTCCGTGCCGATGTTCCGCGAGGCTTATCGAGAGGCGGGTGCCGTCGCTCGCGCCCTTCTTTGTCAGGCGGCCGCGGCGCGTTGGGATGTGGCGTGGGAGATCTGCGACATTCGCGACGGACTGGTGACGGACGGCACGCGCACGCTGAAGATCGGCGAACTGGCCGAGGAAGCTGCCCGTCTGCCGGTGCCCCAGCTTCTGCCCTATCGCTCCCCCGACCGCGAGGACTCGCTCATAGGTGCGGAGCTGCCCCGGCTCGACGTGCCCGCCAAGATCGATGGGTCCGCGAATTATGCGGCGGATATCCGCTTGCCTGACATGCTCTTCGCTTCGATCCGTCAGGGGCCGATCGGCGCACGGGCGCTGATCTCTCTGAATGAAGCGGCCGCTCGCAAGGTGCCCGGGGTCGTCGGTATCGTGAAGCAGGACGGCTGGGTTGCGGTCACCGCGCGTAACTGGTGGGCGGCCAATCAGGCCCTCGGGCGGCTGGACCCAGTGTTCGATGTCGCCACGCCGCTTCTCGATGACGGTCTGATAGACCGGGCGCTCGACGCGGCCTTTGAGAGCGATGACGGTCGTCGGCTCGTGGCGACCGGCGATCTTGTAAGTGTGTTCAAAGGCGCGCGTATCGTCACCGCAACTTACAGCGTGGCGCCTGCGCTACACCTCGCGCTGGAACCAATGGCCGCGACCGCGCGAGTGCGGGAAGGGGATGTGGAGATCTGGATGCCCACGCAGGCGCCGGTCTTTGCGCGCCGGGCCGTTGCCCAGGCACTCGGGCTTTCGGAAAGCGTGGTCACTATTTACCCGCTCTTCGCCGGCGGATCGTTCGACCGAAAGATGGAACATGAGGCCGGCGTGCAAGCCGCTCTCATTGCCCGTGAGGCGAAAGTCCCCGTGCAACTGATGTGGTCCCGCTCCGAAGACATCGTGCAGGACAGGCCCCGCCCGCCGGCCAGAGCGCGGATGGCAGCGTATATCGGCCAAGGTGGACTTGTCGATGGCTTCTCCGCCAAGGTTGCGATGCCGGCTGCGCTGGCCGAGACTTGGGCCCGCGTTGCGCATAACGAGAGCCCGGCAGCGGCCCGAGGTAAGGCGTTAAACGCGGACAGCGCCGCTGTGTCGGGCTTTGTCCCGCCCTACGCCATTCCACATCTCGCGGTGGATCATTATCCCGTAGATGTGCCACTGCCGACCGGCCGTTGGCGCGGCAATGCTGACACGATCAACTGCTTCTTCGTCGAATCCTTCATCGACGAACTGGCCCAGATTGCCGGCGTTGAACCGCTGTCCTTCCGGATGCAGATGCTCGGCAACAATCCCCGCCTCGCCCGATGCCTTACCAATGTGGCGGCGCTGGGCGGCTGGCAGGGCGGCGCACGGGGGAGCGGGCAGGGGATTGCCTGCCACATGATGCAGGGGGGCGCCATTGCGGTATTGGTCCAGGCCGGTTTTACCGGAGGACGCATAAGGATCGATCGTGTGGTCGCCGTTGCGGATATCGGCGCGCCGATCAATCCCGTGATTGCGCGCCAGCAGATCGAGGGTGGGCTGATTTTCGGTCTCGCTTCCGCCCTGGGCGGTGCAAGCGAATATCGGGGCGGGCTCCCCCGAGCGATGCGGCTGGGCCAGATGGGCCTGCCGCGCATGGCTGAGATCGGGGACGTCATAGTAGAGCTCGCTCGCAGTTCCGAACCAGCAACTGGCATGAGCGAGATCGGCGTGCCTGCCGCCGCGCCCGCACTTGCCAGCGCGCTCGCGACGCTTACAGGCCGGCGCTGGCGCAACCTGCCGCTTAAAGGAGCTGCTTCAGCATGAACGGGTCTGCCCTTCCCGTCGATCACCCCGCCATTGCGCCACGCAACATTGGCGTGCTGCTCGTCAACCTCGGAACGCCGGACGCGCCGACCCCGGACGCGGTGCGGCGGTATCTCGCGGAGTTTCTGTCTGACCGGCGCGTGGTAGAAATCCCGCCTGTCGTCTGGCAGCCGATCTTGCGCGGTATTATTCTCCGTACCCGGCCGAAGAAGTCCGCCCATGCCTATAGCCAGGTGTGGACGAGCGAGGGCTCACCGCTTGCGGTGCACACAAGGTATATTGCGGAGCGGTTGGCGGAGCGATGGGGAAGCGCCGCACTCGTCGACTGGGCAATGCGCTATGGTATGCCATCGGTCGGGACGAAGCTGCGGGCCCTCAGGGAGGCGGGTTGCGACCGGATCCTCATCGTACCCCTCTATCCGCAATATTGCGCGGCGACGACCGCGTCGGTCATGGACGCGGTGAGCGCGGCGTTGGCTGAAATGCGCTGGCAGCCCGCTATTCGGGTTATGCCGCCCTGGCATGATGATTCGGCCTATATCGACGCGCTTGCCGCGCGAATCCGGGCGGATCTCGCGAGCCTGCCGTTCACGCCGGACCGTCTTGTCGCCAGCTTCCACGGTATGCCGGAGCGGACGCTGCGCCTTGGCGACCCATATCATTGCCAGTGCATCAAAACCGCGCGGCTGCTTGCCGAGGCGCTCGGGCGGGAGGTCATGCCGACGTTCCAGTCCCGTTTCGGCCGCGCGAAATGGCTGGAGCCCGCGACGGACGTCACTCTCACGGAGCTTGCCGGGCAGGGTGTGCGATCCGTGGCGGTGGTGACGCCCGGTTTTGCCGCCGATTGTCTTGAAACGCTGGAGGAGATCGGGCTGCGGGGACGAGACAGCTTCCTGCAGGCGGGCGGAGAGCAATTCGCCTTTTTGCGTTGTCTCAACGCCGAGCCTGACGCTATCGATCTTTATGGCGGCATGATCGGGCGCGAACTGGCCGGATGGGCCGAACTGAACTGACGGGAGAGGACTATGAGCAGAGTGGCAATCGTGACCGGCGGAACGCGCGGTATCGGAGAAGCGATCAGCCTCGCGCTCAAGGATGCCGGTTTCACCGTCGCGGCCAATTATGCGGGCAATGACGAGAAGGCCAAGGCCTTTACGCAGCGCACCGGCATCAAGGCCTATAAATGGGATGTTGGCGATCATCAGGCGTGTCTGGATGGCTGCGCCGCCGTCGCTGCCGATCTCGGCCCCATCGATGTGGTGGTCAACAATGCCGGCATCACGCGGGACGGCGTGCTCGCCAAGATGAGCTTCGACGACTGGAACGAGGTGATGCGCATCAACCTTGGCGGTTGCTTTAACATGGCGAAAGCGACCTTCCCCGGCATGCGCGAGCGCGGCTGGGGCCGCATTGTCAACATCGGCTCGATCAACGGACAGGCCGGGCAATATGGTCAGGTGAACTATGCAGCCGCCAAGTCCGGCATCCATGGCTTTACCAAGGCGCTCGCGCAGGAAGGCGCGCGCTCCGGCATCACCGTCAACGCCATCGCGCCGGGCTATATCGACACGGATATGGTCGCGGCAGTCCCAGCGCCGGTGCTGGAGAAGATCGTCGCCAAGATTCCGGTCGGCCGGCTTGGCCAGGCGCAGGAAATTGCCCGTGGCGTGGTGTTCCTGGTGAGCGAGGATGCCGGCTTCGTCACAGGCTCGACCCTGTCGATGAACGGCGGCCAGCACATGTACTGATGAGCGGTTTTCCCCGCGATACTGACCCGCTCACGGGTCCCGTCAAGCGCAGCATGACGATTGCGGGGCATCCGACCTCGATCAGCCTCGAGCCCGTTTTCTGGTTTGGGCTGGAGCAGGCGGCGAAGGCGGAGGATTTACCGCTTAGCGCGCTCGTCGCTCGAATAGACGCGGCGCGAATCGCTCACGAAACGCCGCCCAATCTCGCCAGTGCGATCAGGGCCTGGCTCTATGCGCGGGCGCTATCCGAATCACGCGCAGGCTAAATTGAAGCGAGGGCTCAGGCGGCGTCAATGATGCGCTGGTAGATGCGCGTCAGGCTTTCGAGATCCTGCACGGACACGGCCTCGTCGAGCTTGTGCATCGTCGCATTGATCAGGCCGAACTCAACGACGGGGCAAAGCGCGGAGAGAAAGCGCGCATCAGAAGTGCCGCCGCTGGTCGAAAGTTCCGGAGTTAGGCCAGTCTCCGCTTCTATCGCGGAACTGACCAGCGTCGAGAGATCGCCCGGGGGCGTCAAGAACGCCTCGCCGCTGATTTTCGCCTCCAGAGTGCCACCCTTCGCTTCGACGATCGCACGGATACGATCGGCCAGCGTCGCTCCCCTGTGAAGATCATTGAAGCGGATTGAAAGGCGCGCTGTCGCCCGCGCAGGAATCACGTTGGTCGCCGGATTGCCCACCATCACATCGGTGAACTCGATGTTGCTCGGCTGGAACCAGTCCGTTCCTTCATCCAGCACGATCGCTTCGATCGCGCTCATGATGCGGACGAGGGGCGCGATCGGGTTTTTCGCGAGATGCGGATAGGCGACATGGCCCTGCACACCTTCGACGCTGATCCACATGTTGACCGAGCCTCGCCGGCCGATCTTGATCGTATCTCCCAGCCTGTTGACGCTGGTCGGCTCGCCTACGAGACAGAGATCAGGGCGAACGCCCCGCTCGGCCATATGAGTCATGAGTGCTTTCGTGCCGAAGGTCGCGCTGCCTTCTTCGTCGCCGGTAATCAGTAGACTGAGTGTGCCATCCTTGGGCGCCGCGCGGGCAATGGCCGCCACGAAGGCCGCGATCGCGCCCTTCATGTCCACCGCGCCACGTCCATAAAGCAAATCGCCCTTGCGCACCGGAGCGAAAGGGTCACTTGCCCAGCCATCACCGGGCGGTACGACGTCGAGATGACCGGCGAAGGCGAGATGGCGGCCGGGGCCTGCCCGTCGGCCCGCTAGCAGATTCTCCACCGGCCCGTCGGGCAACTCTCCGTCCACGAAACGCTCGACCGTAAAGCCGAGAGGAATGAGCATCTCCGTCAGGCATTCGAACACCGCCCCCGTCGCCGGCGTGATCGAAGGACAGGCCAGCAACCGCTCGGTGAGCGCGACGGGATCCATAAGAGGCATGTGAAGACTGGTATCCTGCATCCGGCCGCGTTAGCCGTTCCACCAGGCCAAGGAAAGGAGGGCGCCATGCCCAAAATCGATCTCGCTGACATCGCGCCGGTGAACACCACTGGTTATCCCGCGCCGTTCGACGACGCGGTGAGTGGGCGTTGGCAGCGGCGTTTGGGCGCGATCAACGGAATGACCCATCTCAGTGCCAATTATGTCACGCTCGAGCCCGGTGCCTGGTCGTCCCAGCGGCATTGGCACGAAGGCGAAGACGAGTTTCTCGTCATGCTAGCGGGGGAAGCGGTGCTCATCGAGGACGAGGGTGAGACGGTCCTGCATCCGGGGGACTGCGTGGCCTGGCCGGCAGGCGTGCGCAACGGGCATCATCTGGTGAACCGCAGCAGGGCGGATTGCGCCTTCATCTGCTTCAGCGCCGGTGACAGGCAGGAAGGCGGCGCCTACTCGGATATCGACATGGTTTTTACGCGCGATGGCTATTTCCACCGCGACGGTACGCCTTATCCCATTCGCAAGTCGGACTGAAATCCGCGCTATCTTGCGGCGCTCTATGGCGCGAACTCCAATAGTCAGGCTGTCGCGGGCAATTCGAATTTCTCGATGACCCAGTCCTCGGCCTGAGCGCCGCCGATCCAATCCTGCATGAAGGGATGGGAGATAACCGCTTGCATATAGGGCACCGCGAAGCGCGCGACGGGGATGGAATAGGTCACGAAACGGGTGACCACCGGCGCGTACATGATGTCCGCCGCGCCAAACTCGCCGAAGAGGAATTCGCCGGCCCGCCCATAGCGGGCGCGTGCCTGCGCCCATAATTCCATAATGCGAGCAACGTCCGCCATCACGGCGTCGCTCTTGGGGCTGGGAGGATAGATGGCGCGGATGTTCATGCCACACTCCCGCCTCAGCGCGGCGAACGAGGAATGCATTTCCGCCGCCATGGAACGGGCCATGGCCCGCGCTGCGCTGTCGGCCGGCCAGAACTTGTCGCCGCCGGACTTCTCGTTGAGATATTCGATAATCGCGAGACTATCCCACACCACTGTTTCGTCGTCCCACAATATCGGTACCTTGCCGGATGACGGCGCAAACTCGTCACCCTCACGGCGCCGATCCCACTCTTCGTCGTAAAGCGGAACGACGGCTTCCTCGAACGGCAGGCCGGACTGTTTGGCAGCGAGCCAGCCGCGCAGCGACCAGCTGGAATAGGTCTTGTTGCCAATGAACAGCTTCATCACGTGCCGGTTTCTCCGCCTTGGTATGAACCGGACCTACGGAGGAAGGCTGTGAGACGCAAGGCGGACGCGTCGTGCTGCAACTGTAATGAATCCGACCTCATTCTCACGCATTATTGCAACGCAGCATGAATAGAGGCGCCCCCATCCAGAAACTCAGGGGGATCGCAAAATGCGTCGTTTCACTGCCAAGCTATTCTTGTCTGCTGCCTTTTTGCCGCTGATAGTTCCGAGCGCATACGCTCAAGCACCCGCCGAGGACGCCAATGGCGACAGCACGGAGATTCTAGTCTTTGGCCGGGGCGAAACCCGGCAGGTGCAGGAGATCGGTTCCAAGGATTTCATCTCGCTGACTCCCGGCACAAATCCCCTGAAAGCTATTGAGAAGCTGCCCAGCGTCAACTTCCAGTCAGCCGATCCGTTCGGCAATTATGAATGGTCGCAGCGCGTCTCGATCCGTAGCTTCAACCAGAACCAGCTCGGTTTCACGTTCGACGGCATCCCGCTGGGCGACATGAGCTATGGCAATCACAATGGTTTGCACATCACCCGTGCAATCAGCTCCGAAAATATCGGCAGCGTGCGCGTCAGCCAGGGTGCGGGATCGCTGGGCACCCAGTCCACCGGCAATCTGGGCGGCACGGTCGAGACTTTCTCAATGGACCCGGCCGATACGCTGGGCGGTCAGGGTAACCTGACCTACGGGTCGGACGAGACTTGGCGCGGTTTCGCACGGCTCAATATGGGGACCGCGGACGGCATCCGCGGTTACGTCTCATATGCTTATGGTTCGACGGACAAGTGGAAGGGCGCGGGCACGCAGGACCAGCATATGGTCAACGCGAAAGTGGTGGTGCCCGTCGGCGAAGCCAAGATTGACGGCTGGCTGAGCTATTCCGATCGACGCGAGAACGACTATCAGGACATGTCGATGGACATGATCGACCGGCTCGGCTGGAAGTGGGACAACACATTCCCTGATTATGCCCGCGCGGTGCGCTATGCCGATATCGGCAACAATCGCGGGGAAACAGGTGGCCCGGTGTCAAATCCGGCGGCCGGCACTGTCTATCCCGACAATGTCACTTCGGTGTGGGACGCCTATTATGACGCGGCGGGCCTGCGCAAGGATTGGCTGGGCGCCGTCGGCATCGCGACCCCGATGGGTGAACAGGCCAATCTGAAACTCAGAACCTATTATCACAACAACAAGGGCATGGGGCTCTGGGCCACGCCCTCTGTGCCCAGCCCGACCGGCTCGCCTTTGTCGATCCGTACGACTGAATATGAAATGGACCGGATCGGCGTGTTCGGCAGTGTCGATTTTACCGTCGGCGTGCAAACGCTCGAAGTCGGTGCATGGTATGAGAACAACAAATTCGATCAGGCACGGCGCTTCTATGCTTTCGCGAGCCGGGCGGAGTCGGGCGTCAGCTTCCGCGATTATCCGAAGAACGCTTTCTTCACTCAGTGGGCATTCGATTTCACCACCGATACGTTCCAATATTATGTTCGGGACAGGATCGATCTCGGCATGGTGACGCTGAATGTCGGCTGGAAAGGCTTTAAAGTCACGAACGAGGCTGAAGCGATCGTCTCCAGCAGCTTCCCCGAAGGCAAGATCAAGGCAGAGGACTGGTTCCAGCCTCATGCCGGCTTTGCCGTCGAACTGTCCCCGGAGACCGAAGTCTTCGGCGGCTTTACGCAGGTCACCAAGGCCTTCGCCAGCGCGACCACCAGTGGGCCATTTTCGACCAGTCAGGCGGGCTTCGATCAGATCCGCGACGATCTGAAGCCGGAGGCGTCCGACACGTATGAGTTGGGCCTGCGCTACCACACGCCGGTCTTCAACGGCACGCTTGGCGCCTATCTGGTGAACTTCCGCAACCGTCTGCTGGCGGTGCAGGTCGGTAGCCCGATCCTCGGTCTGGCGTCGGCCCTGCAGAATGTGGGCAAGGTCCGCGCCGTCGGAATCGAGGCGGCTGGTGATGTCCGGCTTGGTGGCGGCTTCGGCCTGTTCGCGTCCTATAGCTATACGGACGCCAGCTATCGGAACGATGTGTTCAACAGCTCGGATGGCACGCTGGTTGCCGCTATAAAAGGTAAGACAGTGGTGGACAGCCCCAAGCACATGCTGCGCGGCGAGCTGAACTATGATCAGGGTCCGATTTTCGGCCGGATCGGCGCCAACTATATGTCGAAGCGCTACTACAGCTACACCAACGACGTTTCGGTCGATGGCCGGGTGATCGTGGACGCCTCGGTTGGCTATCGTTTCACCGACAATGTCGAGCTGCAGGTCAACGCCACCAACCTGTTCGACAAGAAATATATCGGGACGATCGGCTCGGGCGGCTTTGGCAACAGCGGCGATGCGCAGACACTGCTGGTCGGTGCGCCACAGCAGGTCTTCGCGACGATCAAGGTCGGCTTCTGATGAAGCGCCTGCCGCTGTTGGCATCTATGATCTTCGCCGCGGCTCCGGTCGCGGCGGGGGCGGAGCCGGTGCTGCTCATCTCGATCGACGGGCTGCGCCCGCTCGATGTGATCGAGGCGGAGAAGCGCGGCCTGAAGGTGCCCACTCTTCGGCGCTTCCTTACTGAAGGGAGTTATGCGCGCGGCGTGGTCGGGGTGCTACCCACGCTCACTTATCCCAGCCATGCTACGCTTCTGACCGGTGCTGCTCCCGCGCGGCATGGCATCGTCTCCAATACGACGTTCGATCCCACGCAGATGAACCACGATGGCTGGTTCTGGTATGCGTCCGACTATAAGCGCGAGACCCTGTGGGGCGCGGCGTCAAAAGCGGGCCTTAGGACCGCGAATGTCCATTGGCCGGTCAGCGTCGGCGCGCGGGGCATCACGTATAATATGCCTCAGATCTGGCGCACGGGCCATCCCGACGACGCCAAGCTTATTGATGCGCTGGCAACGCCGGGGCTTAAGGCGCGGTTGGAACGTGAAGTCGGCCAACCTTATGCGGCCGGAATCGATGAGAGCATTGTCGCCGATGAGAATCGCGCGCGTTTCGCCGGGCAACTCATCGCAGACGAAAAACCTGATTTCATCACGGTGTATTTCGCAGCGCTCGATCATGAGGAACATCTGCACGGCCCCGACTCGCCGGAGGCAAACGCGATCCTGCAGCGGATCGATGCGCTGATCGGCAAGCTGGTAGAGGCGGAAATGTCCGCGCATCCCGATGCAGCCGTCGCAGTGGTGAGCGATCACGGTTTCGTCCCGATCGACAACGCGCTCAATATTTACGGCGCCTTCATCGAAGCCGGACTGGTCACTATCGGCGCGGACGGCAAGATTGCCAGCTGGGAAGCGGTGCCGTGGGCCTCGGGCGGGTCTGCGGCGATCATGCTGGCACAGCCGGACGACAAGGCGCTGCGGACGCGAGTCCTTGTGGTGCTGGATAAGCTAAAAGCCGACCCCGGCAACGGAATCGAGCGGATCGTAGAGAAAGCGGAGATCGCCACGATGGGCGGCAATCCGCAGGCCAGCTTTTACGTAAACCTCAAGCCCGGCATGGCGACTGGCGGCTTTTACGGCAAGGAGGTGCCGCTCCGGTTTCCGCCACCGTACAAAGGTATGCACGGCTATTTCCCGACCAGTCCGGCGTTGTATGCTAGTCTGCTGATCATGGGCAAAGGGGTCGCCAAGGGGCGTGATTTGGGCGTGATAGATATGCGGGCGATTGCGCCGACACTCGCGGGATTGCTGGGTACGTCGCTACCAGATGCGGAGGTGAAGCCTCTGGACGTGCAACCGTTCAGATAGCGATCAGGCGAGCGCTTCGATCACTGCCGCGCGCAGCTCGGGCAAGCCCATGCCCTTCTCGCTGGAGGTCGCGATAATCTCGGGATAAGCGGCCGTTCGCCCGCGCGCTTCGGCAAGCGTCGCTGTGCGCACCGCGTCCAGTTCGCTCGCCTTCACCTTGTCCGCCTTGGTCAGCACCAGACGATAGCCTACGGCCGCCTCGTCCAGCATGTCGAGCAGCGTGCGGTCCACGTCCTTGATGCCGTGCCGGCTGTCGATCAGTACCAACGCCCGCTTCAGCACGGCCCGCCCGCGCAGATAGTCGTTCACCAGAAAGCGCCACTGCTTCGCCACGTCCTTGGGTGCCTTGGCATAGCCATAGCCCGGCATGTCGACGAGGCGGAAGAGCGGCGGCGTGCGCGCGCCCTGATCCAGTTCCGTCACGCCCACGTCGAAGAAGTTGAGTTCCTGCGTGCGGCCGGGCGTATTCGAAGTGCGCGCGAGGCCGTTGCGATTGGTCAACGCGTTGATGAGCGAGGATTTGCCCACATTGGAGCGGCCCGCAAAGGCCACTTCCGGAACGACCGGATCAGGCAGGAATTTGAGGCCCGGCGCGCTTTTGAGGAAACCGATCGGCCCGGCAAAGATGCGCCGCGCTTCCTCGATCGCTTCCGCGCGCTGCTCCTCTTCGGCGGGATCGCTCACGTCACTTCACCGCCGCCTGCTGGCTCAGCACCGGATGACTCCGATAAAGCCACCATTGTTGGGCGATGGTGAGGAGGTTTGACGTGCACCAGTAGATGAGCAGGCCTGCGGCGAATGGTGCCATGACGAACATCATCATCCACGGCATGATGGCGAACACTTGCTTTTGCATGTCGTCCATAGGCGTGGGGTTCAGCTTGAACTGCAGCCACATGGTGATGCCCAGCAGGATCGCCAGCACGCCGATGCCCAGGAATGAGGGTGGCGTGAACGGCAGCAGGCCGAACAGATTGAGGATGTGCAAGGGATCGGGCGCGGACAGGTCGCGGATCCAGAGCACGAAGGGCTGATGGCGCATGTCCACGACAAGCATCAGCACCTTGTAGAGGGCGAAGAAGACCGGGATTTGCAGGAAGATGGGAAGGCAGCCGGCAAGCGGATTGATCTTCTCCTTCTTGTAGAGCTCCATAATCTCCTGCTGCTGCTTCAGCTTGTCGTCCTTGTGCTTCTCCTGGATGGCCTTCATCTTCGGCTGGACAGCGCGCATTGCCGCCATCGAGGCGAACTGGCGCTGGGCGATCGGGAACATGATGCCGCGCACGATGAAGGTGAGGCAGATGATCGCCACACCGAAATTGCCGATCATGCGGAACAGCCAGTCCAGCAGATAGAAGATCGGCTTCTCGAACCAGCGGAACCAACCCCAGTCAATCGCGCGATCGAACAATTGGACGCCGCCCTGATCGGTATAGGCTTCGAGCAGCTTAGCTTCCTTGGCACCCACAAACAGCCGGCTGGTCGTCGTCACGGCCTTGCCCGGCGCCAGGATGACCGGCGCGTAGCTCATGTCCGCCTGATAGCGCTGACTGGAACTCGCGCGGAATTGCGCGTCAACCGGACGATCCTGGGCGGGGATGAGCGCGGCGTGCCAATAATGGTCCGTAAAGCCGATCCAGCCACCGGTCGTGCCGAAGCGCTCGGGCGTGCCGGCGTCGAGATCCTTGAAATTGATGCTGTAGTTGGCGGCACCATTAAAAACGCCGATCGGCCCGGTGTGGATCGTCCATGTGGACGCATCCTTGGATATACCGTTGCGCGAAAGAAGTCCGAAGGGGCGCGCGGCGACCGTCCCGCTACCGATATTCTCCACCGTCTGATCGACGCTGAGCATATAATTTTCATCGACAGAGACGCGCATCACGAAGCGCTGCCCCCCGCCATTGTCCCAGCGCAGGGTGACCGGCGCGCCGGGCTTCAACACTGTCTTATCGGCGGTCCAGACGCTGTTGCCGTCCGGCGCCTTCAGCCCTTCGCCGGACCAACCGAAACCAGCGAAATAGGCATCGCTCGTGCCTGCGGGCGAGAAAAGCCGCACGGGCGGTGAGTCCTTTGCCACTGTCTCGCGATAGTCCGGCAGCACGATATCATCGATGCGGGCGCCCTTGAGAGCGATCGATCCCTTGAGGCGCGGCGTATCGATCGCCACGCGCGGGCTATCCTTCAGCACGGCCGCGCGGTCGCGGATTGCGGCGGGCGAATCGGCAGTCGGGTCAGCGGCCGGATTGTGCACGGCCACTTCCTTGCCTGCCTCGATCTTGGTGGCGGGCGGATTTGCCGCGGGAAAGAAGCGGTTGGCGATATAGGGCCAGCCAAAGAGGATGGCCACTGTCAACAGTGCCGCCAGCACGAGGTTACGCTTGTCGTTCACTTATCGTCGCTTCCCGCTAATCATGCCTCTGACAGTCACTGTCATGGAACCGGGTCAAAGCCCGATCCGCCCCATGGGTGGCAGCGCAATAGCCGCTTAAGCGCGAGCCAGCCACCCTTGATAGCGCCATATTTTTGCACGGCGCCGATCGCATAAGCCGAGCAGCTTGGATGGTAGCGGCAGCTGGGCGGCATGATGCGACTTGGCCCCAGCTGCCATCCGCGCGCGATGAGGATCATCAGCCGCGCGATCATGACGCCTTGGCGCTTTTCGGCGTGTCTGGCCGGTTTTTTGCGGCTATCCGGGCTAGCGCCTTGGCGAGTTCAGTGCGAAGGGCGTCGAAATCACGCTCGACACCGCCTTCGCGGCCGATCAGCACATGGTCTGCCCCAGTAATGCCTCGGGTAGGAAGCAGTTCTCGTGCAAGCACGCGAAACCGACGCTTCATCCGGTTGCGGACAACAGCGCCGCCGATTTTCTTGGTGACGGTGATACCGATTCGAATCGCAGGATCGCCATCGCGGCGATCGCGCACGAGCAGCACAAAGCCAGGCATAGGCTGACGCAGGCCGCGATTGGCGGCCAGATAATCAGCGCGCCGGGTCATCCGACCCAAAGCGCGCGAAGAGTCGTTGCTCAGGCCGAAAGGCTCTTGCGGCCGCGCGAGCGACGGGCGCGCAGGATCTTGCGGCCGGCAGCCGTCGCCATGCGGGCGCGGAAGCCGTGACGGCGCTTGCGAACAAGGTTGCTCGGCTGGAAAGTCCGCTTCATCGTTCATTCCTCAATAAATCTGCGAATCGCCGCTGCAAGCGAACGACAAAAAGGGCCGCCCGATGAGGCGACCGCTCTACGCGCCGCCCGATAGGCAAGGGGGCGGGAAATGTCAATTGCCTCGCCTCAGTGACGTTCCGATAGGGTAGTCAGTCCCGATCAGGCGCCCCGGGCGGGAAGTAGCTTCGGTACGGTCGGGCACCCTCAATACACCGCGAGACCGATGGCCGGGTATTCAACCGTGCGCGATAAGCCTGCAAATTGGGGCAGCTCGCCGGAATCTCGTGCACCCAGTCTGCGTAGAAAAGGGCGGGAGCGGCCGCGCAGTCTGCCAGAGAAAAGGACAGCCCGCTGGCCCATTCCTTGCCGGTAAGCCGCTCT
>PJTZ01000218.1_pt1 | contig 20539 bp, 15 predicted proteins | sample 1512131 | NCBI WGS metagenome assembly PJTZ01 (sample SAMN08177679, study PRJNA422409) | Soil metagenome, whole genome shotgun sequencing project. | reverse complement strand
TTGAATATATCTAATTTAGAACCAAACATATTTTACTTAATTATGCGATTAATCGTTAAAAAGACCTTCGCTTTTCAACACTTCTATTTCGTCACTATTGATTTTTGAAATCATGTAGCGTTTGACATCCACAATCCGCATCTCGTCCAAAATATCCACCAGATTACGTTGTACAGATTTTTCGCTAGGTCTGATTACCACAATCAAATCTTTACCTCCGGCACGCTGAGGAACCTCTTTTTGCATTCTGAGCAATACCTGACGAACGCCTTCTTTCCCATAATCTATGGTTGTAGGTGGGTAGATCGGTTTCGCCAATTGTCCATAATACCAAGAGATTTTGTTATCCGATCCCAACAGAAGTGTGATGGAACGATTGTCTGCGATTTCCAGATTATCGTTTTGATCCATCTTGTTCTTATCAGGCATCGCGACATCCATCGCCTGTGGAGTATTTAGTGACGTGGTCAGCATGAAGAAAGTAATCAATAAGAAGGCTAAGTCTACCATGGCGGTCAAATCGACCTTGCCACCAGCTTTCTTGGCTCTTACCTTACCACCTTTATCACTTTTACCACTATCTTGATTTAATTCTGCCATTTTCTTCTCGTTTACGCGTTTAATTATCCTGTCTTAAACCCGTCACAAAACTGAATTTGTTTTGCTTCTGGTTACGTAGCGTTTCAATAATCAAGTTGATAACCGGATATTTCTCTTCCGCATCCGCTTTGATTGCTACTTTCATCGGTCCCGGATCCACATAGTTCTTCTCTCCTTCTCGCGAACGGTTAAATTCGATCGTTGCCCGACGCGCCTCCTGTACCCAAGAATACAATTCATTGGAGTTTGTCTCTGTACTATCTACAGGGATACCTGGCTGAATATTCTCTGTACGTTGTTCATTTGGCAGTGAAAGCAACTGACGTAGATTTTTGATCGGAACACCAAATTCGTCCAACTGCTTAAATTTTTCATATTCCTCAGCAGAAAAATTGACATTGTATTTCTGCGACATATTCTTCAACGTTATCTCCCGTACATTCGGATTTTTCACACCAAAGAAAACCTTACCATCAGCCACCGAAATAATACCTAGACCATCATCTGGCAATTTTTCCGGACTCGTCGAAGCGGGTGTATCCACCACTAAAACTTCGGGCTGGCGTGCCGTTGCTGTTAATACGAAGAATGTAAGAAGCAAGAACGATACATCACACATCGCCGTCATGTCGATGGAGGTACTGGCTCTTTTTACTTTTGCTTTACCCATTATCTTTACTTCCTTTAATTAACAATTCTTATTCTTTTTATAGCTATGATGCATGTTCTTCTAAAATTCCATAAAAGAATTTAAAAAAACACCTTTTCTTATTTATGGTTTGCTGCGTACGTTTGTACGATAGAGAAACCAGCCTCATCGATAGAATACGTTAATTTGTCTATTTTCGCTGTTAAGATATTATAGAATACAATAGCAAATGTAGAAGTTGCGATACCTGTTGCTGTATTAATCAAGGCCTCAGAGATACCGTTTGCTAATTTTGCTGAATCTGGAGCTCCTCCCGTTGCCAAAGCCGAGAACGCCTTAATCATACCCGTTACTGTCCCTAATAGACCTGTCAGCGTACCGATAGATACCAACGTCGCCAAAACGTTCATATTTTTCTCCAACATCGGCATTTCCAATGCAGTTGTTTCTTCGATTTCTTTCTGGATAGCGACAACTGATTTCTCTGCATCTAAGCCTGTATTTGCAGAAACATCTTTGTACTTTAACAAACCGGCTTTTACAACGTTTGCCACAGACCCTTTTTGTTTATCACACTCGGTAATCGCAGAATCAATATTACCACCGTTGATCAATTGTTGGATTTTTCTAACAAAGTTACCAACGTTACCTGTTCCAGAAGCTCTGTTGATAACGATCAAGCGCTCGATAGCGAAAACCCATACCATAAGGAATAAACCGATAAGAACAGGCACGATTACACCTGCATGATAAACCATACCTCCATAATTACCTGGAAGTGGCTGATTTTCACGGTTACCATCGATAAAGTTAGATGGAGCACCCATTACGAATTCCCACACGATGTAACCGATAATAAAACAAATAACAATTGCTAAACTCGCAAATAAATTACCTGAATTTCCGCTTTCTTGTTTTTTAGCCGGAGCAGTAGTTTTTGGTGCGTTTGCCATTTTACTAATTTTTAGATTTTTACTGTTGTTTAATATTTAATGTTTAATTCAATTTGTGCAATTTAAAGGCACTTATTCTGCTATAAAGCAAAACAAATATACTATTTTGTGTTAAAAATAAAATTTTCTTGACATTAATTTATACATCTTTCAATGCGCCACATATTAGTAAACCATCAGCGGTTCCGTGTCCTTCCCAATATGCTTATTAGCTATACGGATTAACGTTAATACCGCGCTAATATTTTACAATGAAAACCATTTTTTTTGGTTTATGCAAATTAAAAAATCATTAACAGAAAAAAATAAGTAAGTATTTACTCACAAAAAGACAACTTCTTTTCAGCCCAAGACACGATCAAGCAATTGTCATAATTTCAACGCCAATAATCTGGTTTTCGTCCACGTCAACGCTTAACATTCACCATAAAACACTAACCTCCAACCAATTTCGTATTATACCCATCAACTATTAGCAAATCAAAAATCTTTTGTTTAAAATCTCCTTGGATCAAAATCTCTCCGTCTTTTGCCGCTCCTCCCACGCCACATTTCTGTTTTAACTTTTTCGCCAGTTCGTTCAAATCATCGTCTGTCCCGACGAAACCTTGTACAATTGTAACAACTTTTCCTTTTCGAGCCTTACGGTCTAATAAGACCTTTAGTTTTTGCTGCGTAATAGGTATTGTCTCTTCTGCGGCCGTTCCCTCGGCGTCCACATATTCAAAATCATTCGCTGTGGAATAGACAATCCCTTCAAATCGTTGTTTTTTTTGTTTAGCCATATACATTTTTTAATGTTAAATTATTTAACTCTTTTTAACAAATTATCTTCAGCGACTTGGGTTGTATGGTGATTTCCAGTTTTTCTCCCATTTCCACAGGTTCCCCATCGACGTGCACCGGACCATTTCCATCTCGTAAAATGATAATTTCCTTTCCGGGAATAATTTCCACATATTCTGATTGGTCCGCACTCTTCGTAAACAAATGGAACACCATTTTTGGAAAGAGATAAAGTGGGAACTTCTTTACAATACACACATCCAGCAGACCATCGTTAATCGACGCTTGCGGCGCTATATATGCATTGTTGCCATACTGGGGTGAGTTAGCCACACTGACCATAAACGCTTCTTTCCGATATTCTTTCCCATCTATCGTCAACGTATAGGTGCTGGGCTGGAAATCACTGAGTACATTAATCGCCGAACGTAGATAACCGATCGGTCCCCTGATATTATCTGCTGCAAAGCGGTCACTCACCGACGCATCAAAACCTAGTCCTGCAATATTAAAGAAATGCCTTCCGTTAACCACACCCGTGTCAACTGCCGTCGTCTCGAAACGGTTTATCCGTCGGATGGCAGCAGATTCGTTGAGTGGAATCCCCAAGTAAAGCGCCAAACCATTACCAGAGCCTTCCGGAATAATTCCCAAAGGCATGTCCGTACCTAAAATCGCTGATCCCAGCTCGTTAATGGTGCCGTCCCCCCCCACAGCTACAACTGCATCATACCCTTCCTCAATCGCTGATTTTCCGAGCTCAAAAGCATGATTGGCGTGATCGGTGATCTTAAATGTCGGGTCAAATTTCTCCAGATCCAGCACTTCTAGCACCTGCTTATTAAACGCGGTCTTCTTTTTCCCTCCCGAGATTGGGTTGATAACAAACAATATTCGCTTACGTTGACGCATATCTTCATCCGAAATAGTTTAGTAAAGATAACGGATTCTTTGTTACTTTTTCCCGTAAAAAGAACCAAAACCTCGCCGCTTCGGATATTTGATAGGAAGGGGTAGTACTAAAAACAAATTTCTGCAGTTATCAAATCTCCGGATGCGGCATTAAAGGTTAATCGGGGTCTATGCAATACCGTGTATGCTTCCAATATAAAAAAAGAGGCTTGTCTCTCAAAAGTGGAGAGCCTCTTCCGTGTGCATTTTGAGTAAGGACAACGCCATGGCGAGCTACCTCTTTACCATGTCGGCGTACTTCTTTGCCGGTACGCCGGACATCTTTACGAGCGTGACGGGCATCAGTATTCCATCGAGGGAGCTCAAAGCGAATAAGAGAGCCGGATAAACGTCGGATCCGGGGTTCCCTACCGATAACACCTCCCTCCCTAAGCGCTTGTCGAGCAACAATACCAGCTTGAGCCCCCTAAAGATCGCTTATCGGTAGCGATACATTTCGCCGAGGGGGGAGAAGACCGTTTCGAGGTAGGGATGTATGTACTAGCTGGACAACAATACCTTATACATCACCGGACACAACACATAGAGGGTGGTATGTATGTTGCTTACCGCCCTCAACACGGCAAAGACCAACGACAGGAAAGCGTTGTGGGCCATAGACATCGTCAAATACCCCCGCAAAGGGTTCGCGAACCCCGAGCCAGGCGCAGCTAACAATGACGACAGGACAAAGAGGTACCTCAAAAAAAAGGAAAGCGTACACGACGTACGCTTTCCTGACTCCAAAAAGTTAATGATAGAATGCTTTTTTGCGTTAGCGTTTTCCTTTACGGATACTTTCTTCCCCTCCGCGTTGGAGATCCTCGTCGGTGTAGAAATGTCGCGAACCAACTAATCGTGGAACCAGTATCCCCTGCTTGTGATGTTGGTATTTTTGAGACACCCTCATATAATATACGCATACGCCGAAGGCTAAGATTAAAGGGATGCTTATTGCAGCAAACCCAAGTTGGGTTTGTTTCCCATCTGTAATTTCAGCGTCCCACCGTTTACCACATCCGCAAACGGGATGGTTATTGATTGCTGTGCTTTGCCGTTTTTATTTACGGATTGTACATAGATATTTTCCGACGAATTGTTTCCCGTCTCTATCACAAACTTTTCACCCTGATAATATTTTTTGTTCAACTTGACCTCGATACGATCAAATATCGGGCTACCAATCTGGAATTGTGGATCGATCTGCGTCAAACCTTTTACGTCAAACAACCCCATACCAGCCATCACATACCACGCGCCCAATTGTCCTTGGTCTTCGTCTTGACCATATCCATAACCATGAAGTCCATCCAAACCATAAAATTCATTACATATCGTCCGTACCCACTTCTGCGTCAAATACGGCTTCCCCGAGAAATTAAATAACCAAGATACGTGCAGGTTTGGCTGGTTACCGTGATTATAAAGCGCGTGGACACCCGCGAAAGCATCTACAGTCTTACCACCGCCAAATGTATTCTTCTGCGAATGCACAAAGATACTATCTAGACGATTATTAAACACATCCTGTCCCACCTTGTCAATCAATTTTTCGGGCTCATGCGGCACATAGAATGTATACTGCATAGCATTGCCTTCCTGAAAACCTGCCCAAGCTGCCATAGGATCGAAATCTCGCAAGAAATTTCCATCCAGCGTACGCGGACGGATAAGTTCCGTTTCTGGATCAAAGAGATTTTCCCAGTTCGACGCCATTTTAGTAAGACGTTGATAATCGGCTTGCTTATTTAAGCTTTTTGCAAATTGTGCAACGGCATAACTACTGAACGAATACTCCATCGTATGAGAAGCTCCAAATACCGATCCCTCGTCCTGCTTGGTAATAAAATAATCATCACTTGGAATATAAGGACAATAACCTCGCTTCACAAATGCCGCGACATCTAACTTACCTGCGCCCGCCGGTCGGTTTTGGCCATCTATTTCATTTTTCAGCGCCGCTTCATAACCCAGATGATAATCAAAATCACGAATACCGCAATTGTAAGCAGCGGCAATAGCAAGACTCGTAAAATTTGTTCCCACACCAGAAACATATTTGCTGTTTGCAATACCATCACCCAGCCAACCGGTTTCTTGATACACCAATAACTGGCTCTGTACCCAATCTGAATAGTACTCTGGGTAGGCTAATGCCCACAGCTGAGTAAGGTTCCAATAGCCACCCCAAATCGCATCTGTATTGTAATAATTGAATGTCGGTTGTTTATCTTTATCCAATGCAAGATAACCGACGGTGCTATCATTTTTAGGATAAGCTCCATTAACATCATTGGCAAGCCCTCGTCCTAAAAGAGCGTGATATAGACCAGTATAAAATTTGACTTTATCCTCCTGACAGCCACCCGTTACCTGGATACGTCCGAGCATATCATTCCATCGTACAGCAGCTTTTTCTTTTATCGTGTCGAAGTTATGATCGTAGCCTTCCGTTTCATAATTTCGCTTTGCATTTTGGATGGATGTATAAGACTGTCCGATCTTTACTGTAATTTGTTCGTCAGCGGCTGTCTCATATTGAACCGCTAAGCAAGCTCCTACTCCTATTATTTCACTTGCTTCACGGACAGAATCTGCACGCAGGAAAGTCTTGACGCTATGAAAAGGTCGGCTCAATTTAGCATAGAAATACATATTTACCGTCGCCTCTGGTTGGTATTTTTTGACATATTCAGGCTTGGTGACGACATATCCCTCGATGGTCGTTTCATCAACAATTTTAATGTATGCATCATCTACCGCCCCACTTTCGCCCAGTTTATTTCCGATATCAAATAAAATATAAGACTCTTCCGACTGCGGAAAAGTATACCGTTGGTAGCTGACCCTGTCGGTCGCTGTAAGTTCCACGGTGGTATTATATTTGTCTAATAATACACGATAGAATCCAGCAGTAGCATATTCGTTCTCTTTCTGGAAAGAAGACCGATAGCCTTCACTGGGGTTTTCAAGCGTACCTGGAGCAGTTTTTAGCTCCCCGACAATGGGCATTAACATGACACCGCCGATCTGAAATTCATGGAAACAGGCGAACCCTTCGATAGAACCATGATTATCCTCATAACCAACCGCCTCCCAACCATTGGCGTTCCCATAGGAACCATTTGTAGAAGGCCCCAGTTTAGCCATTCCAAATGGTACAGCAGCCGGTGTATAGAAGAACCATCGGCTGTGTACAGAACCGATGTTAGGATTCACATAATCTGTTAATTTTTCTACTGTATTTCGTTTACCTGCGCAAGATGACGTTACAATACAGAGCATTGTTAGCAACAGGCATATATTCTTATTTTTCATTTGCATCAATTGTTATTAGGTGTAAATTTTATCAGGGCAATACGTGCATACAATTCGGCCATACAGGATGTATCAAGTAACCATTTAGGCTTCTTATCCTCTTCTTTTTGACCCGTCCAATCAGCATAAGGCAAACCCTCTTCGTCTCGCGCATGTACCCATGCCCAATCAGCCCGTTCGATTACAGCATCTATATATTTCGGGTTTTGATCAATTTCGTACAGTTCTTGGTAACCCCTGAACAACACCAACGTAAACCAAGGGATATCTTTGACATATGGAATGCGATCTTCCGTATAGTCAAAATAGTATTTATAAGACCCTTCCGCTAAAGCCTGTGCATCTTCAAGATAATGCCTATCGCCTGTAACTTTATAAAGTCGGACCGCTGATTGAATCATAATACCTGTATTGTAAGTATATGCATGCTGCTGTACTTCCGCTCCTTTGCGCCCTGTTGTGGTACCGTCGGGGATGAGCAACGAATTCCAAATAATATCCAATGCTTCATCACGCAGTGTTTCTAGCATCCAATCATAGGATTTTACCGCGTATTGCAAATATTCCTTCTCCCCAGTAGATTGATAGAGCTTTAAGGCCAGCACCGTCGCCTTACCATTGCTACAGGCTGGTTTCTGATCACGAACGCCTGCTAGCCAAGACACACCACCACCAAAATCGTCGGTCCACCCACTCTCGATAAAGGTCATCACCTCTTTCGCTTTCCTTAAATAAGACGTATTTGCCGTAACCATATAGGCATCAATATAATCAATTCCCACCAACCCATTGTCGTCGTAATATCGGTCTACCGTCTCGAACTTTGACGGATAAGCCTGATATCCGTGAGGTTTACGGGTTTTATCCAGATATTGCTCTACCGCGAAAACCATCGAATCCAAATAAGGTTTATAGGTTTTCGGATCTAACTCCATAAGTACATTGACAGAAGAAAAAATACCACTCATGGGCCAGAGATAGGAGACCTCCTGCGCTTTGTGCCCCTCCTCCTGAAAATACGTGATGTCTGGCTTATGACTGTTCGGATAATATTCTGCAAACAATCCATGCTCAGGCACCCGGTACTTGTTCCATACCAATTGGAATACTTCGTTGGCCTGTTGAAGATAAGTATCCTTTGGCTGCGCCTGCACAATAGGTTTCAACATAAAAACTATTAAAAGTAATAAAAGTCCTTTTTTCATACTCATCAATCTTTAGTTTCTCCCCGATAAAGCGCTAAAGCACCATACGACTCCACGACGGCGCCCTGCATAAGTAAGGAGTAGTATCGGCCCGGATTTGCACCCGTCCAGTCTTCATAGAAGAATCCAACATCCGTACGGGCATTCCTATAGCCGTTATTTATAAAATTGTAATACGTATTGACGTATGTTTTGGCTCGATCGTCATGTGGTGCTAAATCAATGTAGGCACGCAACAATTTTGTATTGAACCATGGATCGGTATCCGTGTAGGACAAAACACCGTTACGGGTTTTAACGAAATAGTCATACGCCCCCTGTGCTGTCGTTTTAGCTTCCTCCATATATTGATTATTACCCGTAATTTGTGCTAGCCGGATACCATTTTGTACCATCACCCCAGCATTGTATGTCCACAATCGCGTATTGATCGTGCCATTCGTATTCTTATCGTTCCAATAACATTTTGTTGCTGGATCATAAAGATTATCCCTTAGCCAACTATACAGCGCTGTGGCCAACTGTAGTACATGAGCCTTTTCCGCTTCTGGACACACTTCGTAATACATCAGTAGAAAAAGTGTCGCATACCCGTTGGAACAGGTAGGCTTATTGGCTTCTGCAGACGACGGATTATACCGGAAATCTTCGTTCCACCATAATGCCCCACCTAGCTGATCATCCATACCGCTTTCGAGGAATGGCACGATCCGGGACGCACGTTCAACATAGGTAATATCCTGCGTAATGTGATAAGCCTCGATTAGGTTGATCCCGATAATAGAATTGTCATCATAGAACCGCGTTCCTCCACCGGTACTCCCATTGGTAGAAGAACCGTATCCTCCGATATTGTTACCATGCGCCGTCTGCCTATAATATTTCTCGAATCCATCCACGATGTCTTTATAGCGTACATCATAGCCTAACTGATGAAGCTGGGAAGCACCGCTAACGACCGCATCATATGGCCAAAGGTAAGCGTATGTCGCATCGCCCGATTGCACAGGGTAATTCTCCTTAAACAAGTCGCCCGCTTTATAGTATTGATTGATAAGATCAAATATCTCTTTCGCCCGTGCGGGGGAATTAACCACTTCGTTGGGCAACGGATCTTGATTGTCTGGTTTTACATAGGGTTCCGAACCGTCGTCACAACTCGTGATAGCGAGTCCCATTAACCATATATAGCATAATATCTTCTTCATTCGTCTATAAACTTGTAATATTAGAAAATTCATGTACCATCAGGTTTTCCTTATTGGTATTGATCGTAATAGTTGCTCTTTTGGAATCCAAATCTCCCTTCATTTTCCAGAGATGCTCCCATTGACTCCACATAAATTCGCCGACTTCGTAGAACGAGAGCTGTTCACCGCCGGTAGGACGTTCACTACTTACGCCATCCATTCTTCCCCAACATTTCTCTACGCCATCTACCACCGCAATAAAATAATATCTTTCCTCAATCCAACCAAGCCATGCCGGCGGATTCGTTTCGGGTTTACTCGGGTCAAGAAAGCGTATCACACTGTTTGCAGCCACAAATTTACCGTCGCCAGCATAAGCTAACTGGCCAATAACGTCAAAAGATGCGCCCCAGATACAACGCACACTCGAAATGACCTCTGTTTTTATAGACAAGGTATTGAAATTTACCGTGATACGGTACGGGTTAGCATTTGGCGTGAGGTGCAAGACACCCTCTCCTTCTTTAAGCTTCGTACCATCCAAGTAATAACCAAATTCCTCTTCTCCCACTTTCCCTTTTATTTCCAACTCCCCATTACCAGCAACTTTGGAATAGATAATATAGATACCATCTGCCGCTTTACGGAATAAGGATCCCTGAGCACCATTACTCTCATTGCCTTCTCCATATAAATAAAGGTTGTCCGGCATATTGTCTATCCCCTCTCCGCGTGTCACCTCGATGTCATTCCTCCGTTCGGTCGCTCTCACATCGCCTCCCTTCGAAGTCAGCACCGACCAAGATATTTCTCCCGTTTCTCCAGGTGTTATGCCTGCTTTACGAGCAATAGTATTTAGCGTAGCATGCGTCAGGGTCAATCTAGGATTTGCACCGAAATCACTCTTTATCCGTTCTACGGGATTGGATAGATTTCCTCCTTTTTTCACGAAGACTACTTCGTATAGTACATATGCCCCGTCATGCGCACCACCACCATTCCAAGATAGGACGATATTATCGGCTGATGTCACATCGAGTGCTACTTTTGCGGGCGAGATGAGTTCCTCAGGTACCGTAAAATCGGTGGAAAGCTGGTATTCTTTTTTGCAACCGCCCAATAGGAAAAGGGCACCTGCTATAATTAACAACATTAGGTTTTTCATGATATTCATTTTAAAAGTTACCATTGGGGATTTTGTGTCAAGTTGCTATTCAGATCCCTTTCATTTTGAGGAATCGGCCATAAATAGTGTTTACCAGCATCAAAACTCCGGTTTTCAACACGCACATATCCGTTATCTGTACCCACCGCGTCGCCGGTATACAATCCATGGCTCCAACCGTTGAGTACCTGTTCGGCAATCCGCCAGCGGATAATATCTTTATGACGTAATCCTTCTAGTGCCAATTCGCTCCGACGCTCACGGCGCACTATCTCTTTCAAATCTCCTCCTGCAGGGAATTCCAAAGCCCTCGGCTCCGTAAATCCAGCACGAAGACGCAGCGGTCTTATGGTCCTATCCCACTCTGTCGCGGTCAGTTGCCCTTGTTCGGCCAAAGCTTCAGCGTGCATCAATAGGATATCCGCATAACGCATTAAAATAATATTCAGCCCCGACATCAAATTAGAACGGTACGTGTTATCCCAATACTTTTTGATATAATAACCCGTAGCCGACGCATCCGAGGAAAAATCAAATCCGTCAGGTGCAACGCCCTTTCGACTATCAACGACATGTTGGGAACCATCGGCCAATCTATACGAATTATCCGTATACACAATGGTCGCCGCTAATCTCGGATCCCGATTCGAAAAAGGTACTGCGGGGTCGTAGCTGGACGATGGTGCATCTGCAATCGAGTATCCATCCAATGTGATATAATTATCTACCAGCTCCTGTAACGGAGAAAGTTGGGAATAACCACCCAATGACGGCGGAAGAAAATTGTACTGCACCTGGTGTTCACGATCGACAGGCTTGTACTGCACATCCAGTAATATCTCCGCATTATTTTCATGCGCAATCGTAAACAGATCTTCGTAATCATTATAGAGCGAAAATCCACCTTCCGTCATAATTCGATTCGTGAGCGGTGTCACTTCGTTATATCGACCTGCTCCTTCAAACAACAGCATCCGTGCTTTAAGCCCCATAGCAGCCCAACGTGTTATTCGCCCCGTGTTTTGCGTATCGTATGAAGGCGGCAGATAATTGTTGTCGATTACCTCCGATAGCTGCGTTAATAAACTATTAACAATTTCAGCTTTAGCCGTACGTACGATTGTTCTCGATTCATCGATGGAAATAACAGTAGTAAAAAACGGCACGTCACCAAACTTAGAGTAAAGTTCAAAATAATGGTACGCCCGGATAAAAATAGCCTCTCCTCGATAACGGTTGCGCAACTCATCACTTAATTCCGGAATGCGATCTAAGTTATCAAGTAGCTGATTACATTGGTGAATACCCCCATACCGATAACTCCACACTGACTGCACGTAATTATCCGCTGTAGAATACGTCCCGTTACCGATCGCTTGGTTGTTGCTGTTGCTCACCTTCGTATAAGCGTTATCCGTCATGGCATCAGCATACAGCACTTCATCGGCATTGTTCATCCCCTGATAACATTTATTAATCATATACATCGCAGACTCAGGTTTGTTCCAATAATCGGCATCGGTTTCTCTATCGTGGGGTGTGAGGTCGAGGTCATGGCATGACACAAAAAATAGGCATGCGATGGCAACTGCTATGCTAGATTGTTGTATGTACTTGTTCATAATTTTTACGTTTAAAAGTTAAGATTCAATCCGACGGAAAAGGTGCGGTTTACCGGATAGATACGTCCACCACCATCGGCGGTCTCCGGGTCCCATCCGCCTTTCATATCGGAGAAAGTCAAAGCATTCTGTATACTGGTATAAATACGGAGGCGACTTAACGACATCCTTTTCGTCCAATGCTCCGGCAAGGTATAACCTAATTGTACGTTCTTAAGTCGTAGGTAAGCTGCATTTTCTATCCAAAAACTAGACTTTACAGCATTGTTTGCCGACTCCGCCCCAACTGTCAAGCGCGGGTACATAGCGTCCGGATTAGTCGGTGTCCAGCGGTCGATATGGAAATCAAATACCGGTCCTTCGTTATTATTGTGGAACGCTTCTACCGACTCCCCTCTTAACCACACCTTTCGTTGTCCGACACCTTGCCAAAACATGGAGAAATCAAGACCTTTCCATCCTACAGCATAGTTAAACCCGTATAAAAAGCGGGGAAATCTGTTACCTAGTATAAAGCGATCATCCTCCTCCTTGACTATGCCGTCACCATTTTTATCCACGTAACGAAGATCACCAGGTTTCGGTGTAATTCCATCCAAATGAGGCCCTTGCTCCACCTCATCTGCTGTCTGGAAGTATCCATCCCACCGATATGCATAATATGAATTTATTGGATACCCTTCCCGCACAATGGTATTTACATCAAATCCATTGATCCATTCTGTACCCTTAATATCAATCACTTTATTTTTGCTATCTGATAGATTTCCCGATACGGTATGGTCCACCCCACCGGTTGTGAATTGGTAGCGAGCAGCAAGCTCCCAGCCTTTATTCCGAACCTTACCGGCGTTCTGAATTGGTGTGCCACCACCAAATAATCCTGGAACCGGGATAGCGATAAGAATATCATACGTATCATTCACATAATATTCTCCTGACAGCGTCAACGCATTATTAAGAAATCCCAGGTCCGCTCCAATATTAAACATTTGGGTAGTTTCCCACCTTAGATCCGGATTAACAGCGTCAAACGAAGCTACCGGAAACATCGTATCACCAAAATTATACCCTTGCGATACGTTCACTGTCGCCTGGTATTGGTAATCTGCAATCCGGTTATTACCAACCAACCCCCATGAAGACCTAATTTTAGCGGAAGGCATAATATGCTTCAGCTCTGCACCATAGAAGTTCTCCTCGGCAATATTCCAGCCTGCAGAAACCGACGGAAACCATGCCGAACGGTTACCTGCTCTAAATTTGGAAGAAATATCATCCCGTAGATTAAATTCTAGAAGGTATCTGTTAGCATAATTGTAATTCATACGTAGAAATGCCGAATAAATAGACCATTCATGCTGCCACTCCTGGTTACCGGTATTTGCCGTTTGTGCACCGCCCATGATGTCATAATTCGATTCGTCGACGAGTCTAAACGTTTCGAAACGATTATCTGTTCCTCCTTCATATGAATAACCTGCCATGGCGTTCAACGTATGGTCTCCCCAAATCTTATCATAAGAAAGGATAAGATTGCTGGTTATATTTTGTATACGTTGCGAACCATTGGTCATGCGGTTCTCTAGATCACCCGAACCTGGTATAGCCTTACGGTTTTCTTTCATACGGTTGTAATACAATTGTGTACCAACCATCCCACGTAGTGTCAGTCCATTCCATATTTTGTATTCGGCATTCAATATTCCAGATAAATCGTCATTCGCGCTTTTTCGCAACCCGCCCTGCTCTAAACGAGCTAAAGAATTGGAATTACTTCCACTGGGATAGTTATATCCCCCTTCCGCGTTTCTAATCGGATAGATAGATGGCATACGCGTTGCTTGCTCGATAAGCCATTCTGTCCAATAAGCATGATCTTTCAATGTATTACGTGCATATGCAGCCTTTACTCCCACTTTAAAGCGCTCGGAAACTTCCGTTTCGACATTTGTACGAAAATTAAATCGTTCAAGCCCATAATCTGGTCCCTCAAACATACTCTCCTGATCCAGATAGGCTCCTGAAATCAAATAAGTCGTTTTCTCCCCACCTCCTGATAACGATAAGTTATGCGATTGCTGGGGTGCATTTGTCCGATATATTTCTTTCATCCAATTGGCATTAGGTCCGTTTGTCCGGTAACCCGCTATTTGCTCCGACGTAAACTGCGTTGGACGCCCAGAATTGATGAGCGCTTCATTCCGCAGCTCAGCATACACCCATGAATCGACAATCTGCGGCATAAATGTAGGTGTCTGTTCCGCAAAAATGTAATCGTACGACACGTTCGAGGTGCCCTTGCTCCCCTTCTTAGTGGTAATGAGAATAACACCATTGGAAGCGCGGGAACCATATATGGCGGCTGATGCGGCATCTTTCAATACAGAGATATTTTCTATATCTGCCATATTCACATTTTGGATATCGCCCAATATTCCATCGATTATCACCATGGGATCGTTGTTGTTTAACGTATTTATACCACGAATATTGATCGCTGGGCGACTCCCCGGTTGCGAGTTGCTCTGTTGGATCGTTAATCCTGGAGTGGTCCCCTGGAGACCTTCTACTACATTGATGACAGGTCGGCTTTCAAGCTGTTTCATATCAACAGAAGAAATTGCCCCAGTCACGTTACTCTTCCTTTGTGTACCATAACCGACAACCACGACTTCATCAAGCTGTTCATTCGTTTCTAGGAGTATGACCTGTAGTTCCGATCGGCTATTTACCAAAACCTCCTGAGTAACATAACCAATGTATGATACTTGCAAGGCCGCATTAGCAGCAGATAGATTCAATGTAAACCGTCCTTCAGAATCCGTCCGCGTGGAGTTCGTTCCACCCACTTCCTTTACGGAGGCTCCGGAGATGACGACATCGGATGTATTCACGACGACACCTTTTACGGCATGCTGTTCCTCCTGTGCAGTTACTGTAAGCGCCTGAATGCCCAGCAGCATAAGTAACAGGTATGAAGGAATGATTTTAATAGATAATGTTCTTTTCATATTATCATAATTTAATGTTTAGTGTTTTATAATTTAATTAGCCAATTGATGCAGAGCATAGGCGTAGGCACCTAGCGAAATGGCCGTACTCGTTCCCAGAGATGTTGTCACGATAAATGTTTTTTTATACGGGTTGTAGTTTATTTTTTTAAGGGTATTCGGTATTAAAATTTCTCGCTGCGCTTCTACCATAGCCTGGTTGAAACTATCTTCATTGCCGGCATCGATGACTTCCATTTGCAAGCGTGATAGGCTGTCTCCTGAAAAAGTCGATAAAGACGACTGCAATTCATTTATCAGTGTAGGCATAATATATTTTGCCGCGCCGATGATTCCACCACCTATAACGACGATCCCATCTGCAAACGTCAACAGATGCGCTATCACGTCGCCTGCCACCTCACCTAATCGGGCAAAACTTCTCACCGCCGCTTGCCGATCACCTTGTATCTCCCCTTCCGCAATACAAAATATATCCATAGGCGTTAGTGTTTCATCTTTGATCCCAGTCTGTTCGTTATACACCCGGGTGATTGCACGCCTGCTAACGCTCTCTTCGGCGATCATATTGGGAAAACGCTTATTGCGAAACACCCATACATCACCACCACAATCGTTGTCACCTGTCAATAAGTTGTTATTTATCACAATGCCCGATCCAAATCCCGTCCCGAATGTAACACCAATAACGTTACGATATTCTTTATGATAACCCTGCTTTTTTAGCCGTTCATTTAGCGCTGGTAATGCGCCAGCTAACGCTTCGCCGTAAGCAAAAAGATTACCGTCGTTATTAATAAAAACAGGAATATGAAAATGCTCCTCCAGAAACGGACCAAGTGGAATGCCTCCGCGAAAGGACGGAAAATTCGGTAAATCGTGAATGATACCGTTCTTGTAATCTGCCGGACCAGGAAAAGCGAAACTAATAGCAACCGGTGCTTTCGGAAGATGATTCCATATATGTGTAAATCCATAAATCAAGGTATCTAGACATTTCTGTAGATCATCCGGATAAGCCGGCAAGCAATAGGCCTCGACAATCTCCTTATTACTCTGGATAGCGGAGAATACCATATTTGTACCACCCGCGTCCAGCGTCAACACAATCCGGTCATCATGTTCATACATAGGATTAGCCTTTAAATTTATAAGAAATAGAACCGATGATTAGCATACTCACCAACACAACCAATAAACCAGCCGTAAAACTCGTCATATCGGTGATCAAACCCTGCAATGGCAAGACCAAAGCACCGCCTGACACCCCCATAATCATCAATGCGGAGATTTCATTCGCATGCTTCATATCGCGTTGCATTGCCAGCGAAAAAACGATCGAAAATACATTTGCGCAGGCAAGCCCCACTAGCGCGATAGACAGCAATACCCCCCAAAGTGAGGTGCTGGACAGCATCCCCAAAAAAGCCACTACAGCCAACAGCATTGTTCCACGCAGAAATTTTACAGCAGACAACTTTGTTAACAGGAGCGCCCCGACAAAAGTCCCAATGGTACGGGTCGCAAAATAAAGGCTTGTACCGAGCGCGGCTTCTTCCAACGGCACAGCCAGCCGATCCATTAATAACTGCGGTATACTGGTGTTCAGCCCCACATCAATTCCTACAATCAGTAAAATAACGACTACGCAGCGGATAAGGTACTTATCACGCAACAAAGCGAATATCTTGCGAAAAGAAGAAGAATCTACCTTCGTATTTGTCGGTTCGTTAGGATGCAGCGCGTAAAGTACGACAATGGCCAGCACCGTTGCCAGGCCATAAAACAGAAACGTCAGACGCCAATCACCCAACCGGACAGCCGCCAGCCCTACGATTATAGGGCCTAAAAACGAAGAAATTGCTTTTATAAACTGTCCCATGGTAAGCGTACTAGTCAGTTTTTCTTTTCGTACCATAAAGGCGACCAACGGATTCAATGAAACTTGCAAAACCGTGTTTCCGATCCCAAGCAAAGCGAAAGCGCATAATATACCCCCATAGGTGTAACTCACAAAAGGAATACCCATTGCCACTGCCGTGATCATCAAGGAAACGAATACCGTATGCTTACGTCCGATTTTATCCATCAACAAGCCTGTCGGCACAGCACATATAGCAAACCAGACAAATACCATCATAGGGATCAAGCTGGCCGTGCTGTCCGACAGCGCAAAATCTTTCTTTACATAATTGGTCGCAATCCCTACTATATCCACAAATCCCATAATGAAGAAATTGAGAAATATAGGTATCAATACAAGGTTTGGTTTATTTTCTTGGTTGTTTTGCATAGCGTATTGCTCCTCCTATTGTGTAATCAAAATCTTACGGATGCTTTAATAGTAACGCAGGTTTTACCGATGGAGGCGCCATGTGGTCGAATACGATATGACGTAACGGCTGCCGGAATAATAAACGTTTCCGCATAATGGATAATCATTGGTTCAAATGCATTCGTAGGACTTTCCACCATAATTTCCTCCCCCTCTACCAGATTCAGCACATTGACACTTTCTTGCGTATAATGTTCAACCGGAACAGAAAAAGTATGCCGGCGCGTCTCGATAAATTCAGTTTTGTGTAGACCCGTTTTTTCTTCTATCCATCCATCTCCCTGAGCAATCACCTGCACGTTATTCACTAATTGTGCCTGTGTATAGTCGGTATCACAGTCCCAATCAAGCACCTGTTTTCCCCGTTGCACATTGATAGGTCGCGGTTTCCCGTCTAAGCCTACTTGTCCCCAGTCCCACAGCTTGAAGGTAAATAGATTAGGGGTCGAACTAATCTCGAGCACCACCGCGTTTATACCCGAGCAGTGTATGGTTCCCGCCGGAATAAGAAAATGATCGTGTTTCTTCGTCGGAATTTTGTTCACATACTTTTCCGCATCGAAAATAAGTTCACCTCGTTCTGCCTTCTCCAGTTCATCCATCATTACATCCCTATCCACACCTGTTTTCAACCCGAGATATACATGCGCACCTTCCTTCGCCTCCATGATATAGTAACTCTCGTCCTGGGTATAATGCAATCCAAAATTATCGCGGGCATATTGGGTAGTCGGATGTACCTGAAGGCTGAGATTCCCGCCCTCGACAGTATCCAAAAAATCAAAACGAATCGGAAAATCTTTTCCAAAACGGGCCTCCACCGGTTTGCCCAATACCTCGACACTCCTCGTATTGATGAGGTTCACGGCAGGCATCTCAAATACAATATTATCCACATCAAGAAGCAAACTATTCTCCTCCGGCACACAATCAAAGCCCCAGCCGTAGTTCACCTTAGTCGTATCAAGTGCAAATTCTCCTTTCATCCACTGGCCTCCCCATGGTGCCGGGTCAAAGAATGGCACAACGCGGAAAGGCGAAGCCGCCGCTTTGTCCATGCCGGCATAAAATGTTTGCCTGTCGATCATCTTAGGCGCGTTCGTTACAACCGTATCAAGCCAATAGTCTACTTTATTATAAATTGCCCTTTTGTACTTGTCCAGCACACGCCAATCATTGAATAATCCGCGTTTATATTGCTGAGAAAAAGGCTCTTTACTGTTGTCAACACCTAATGCACCAACTTCTTGCCGACGCATGCGCTGTTGTATTTCCCAACGCGGCATGTCTGCGTACACTAAGATATCAGCTTCGACCACCAGTTGAGCTCCCTGTCCAAACACCAAAATACTTCCGTTAGATTCCGCTATCGCATTTTTCGCAGCTTCCAACTTCTCCGCGTCGAAATACTCGTCTAAGGAAATATTGGAAACATAACCGAACAGCGTATCGTCTGTCATAAACCTATTCGTTAACGCCGCAACCTCCGATTCCGAAATAAACAAGTCTCTCGTGCGGATAAAGAGATCCGGCTTAAGCTGCATGAGCTGTGCTTCCAACTCTTCTTGGTCTATACCAGTGTAACAATCTATTACCATCACACGATTGCTGTTCTGCTGCTTTGACAAAACAGAAATGATAGCATTCCATCCCTCTACAGCAAAACCATCTAAGTTGATAGCAGGCTTCTTCTTGTAAGTACTTAACATGTCTATAATTATATAATTGTTCAGTCATATGAATAATATGTATATACATATGATAAAACAAATATGAATACTTTAATTTTATAATGCAACATTATCTTATTATTTTTTTACTTTTGTAAACATATTATGAATTTAAAAATCGATCATAGCAGCACAAAACCTCTTCATAAACAGGCTGAAGAGCTTATACGAAACCTTATAGACACGCCGGAATATAGAGACGGACAATATCTCCCCAAGGAAGTTTATTTGTCTGAACAATTAAAAATATCCCGGAACACCTTACGCCAAGCGATTAGTACCCTAGTAACTGAAGGCCTGCTCGTTCGTAAAAAAGGAGTTGGAACACGTGTTCAGAAAAAGAAAATATTCAGCGGCGTCAGTAACTGGCTAAGTTTCTCAGAAGAAATGCGCGTCCTAGGGATAGAGATTCATAATTTTGAATTACAAATCTATAGACACGAGGTATCTGCTGAAGTCGCTGCGTTTTTCGATATCGACGTGGCCACAAAAGTGATGCGGCTGGAACGCCTCCGGGGGAAAAAGGAGGCACCGTTCGTGTACTTCACTTCGGACTTTAGCCCACAGATACCTATTTCGGCATCGGAAAACTTTAATCGTCCACTGTACGAAATATTGGAAACAGATTACGGTGTCGTAGCATTGACGTCTAAAGAAGAGATAAGTGCTGCAGCAGCAGATGCATTTATTGCTTCCAAACTGGAAATCAAGCAAGGTGAACCCATCCTTATCCGAAAAAGATACGTCTACGACATTCACAATAATCCTATTGAATTCAATGTCGGATGTTATCGGGCAGATTCCTTTACCTATACGATAGAAAGTAAACGAAATATTTGACATTCCATAAAAATTCGCTTCCATTCGTATTATTCAAATAAAGAATTGTACTTTTGTGCACGAAAAATGTGGACTGATTTGCGTGCTGCATATTGACTAATATGCCAGAAGGAGATTGCAACCACAGTAAAAAAAAGTGCTAAAACCAGAATTTGGGTCGTTTTTCCACTTCTACTTAGAC
>PJTZ01000216.1_pt1 | contig 20640 bp, 14 predicted proteins | sample 1512131 | NCBI WGS metagenome assembly PJTZ01 (sample SAMN08177679, study PRJNA422409) | Soil metagenome, whole genome shotgun sequencing project. | reverse complement strand
GTGTTCGATGGCGCGCAATCAGGCACACTGCTCATCGATTGCTCGACGATCGATATTGCGACGGCTCGCCGCGTAAGCGCGGCTGCTGCCAATCGCGGCTTTGCTATGGTCGAGGCGCCGGTGTCAGGCGGCATCGCCGCAGCGCAGGCGGGGACGCTGACGTTCATGGTCGGCGGCGAGGAGAACGCCTTTTCGCGGGCACAGCCTATTCTTGCGGCAATGGGCAAGGCAGTGATCCATGCCGGCGGGGCGGGCAATGGGCAGGCAGCCAAGATCTGCAACAACATGATCCTGGGCGCCACGATGATCGCGACCTGCGAGGCGTTTGCGCTCGCCCGCAAGATCGGCCTCGATCCGCAGATATTCTACGACATCGCCAGCGTCTCGTCTGGCCAGAGCTGGTCGATGACCAGCTATTGTCCCGTCCCCGGCGTCGGACCGCGCAGCCCCGCTGACAACGGCTACGAGGGTGGTTTTGCTGCCGCGCTGATGCTCAAGGATCTGAAGCTCGCCACTCAGGCGGCCGCCGACGCCAATGCCAGCGTGCCAATGGGCAATGCCGCCGAGGCGTTTTATCAACTCCTCGCGAACAAGGGCGAAGGCGGCCGCGACTTTTCCGCGATCATCGAGCTTCTGGGCTAACTCTCAGCTGCGCATTGGTGCGGCGGCAAGGGATGCTGCGATCGCATCGCGGAGCAGCTTGGGCTGAAGCTGGTCATCATAAGGGCAAGGGCGCTTGGGAAGCCCATCCGCGCGCGGTCCACTGCCGCTGCCGCGCAGCCAGGTATGATTGTCCGACATCCCCCAGAGCAGGACACTGTGCAGTTGCGGATAGGAGAGGCTGACGTCCAGAAACGCCTTCGCATAGGCGGCGATCTGCGCGTCGCGCTCGGCGACCGGGGCCACGGCAAAGCGGTCATTCACGTCGAATTCGGTGATGAGCAGCCGATAGTTCATCGCTGTCACTGCATCGAGGAACTCGCGCCATGCCCGCTCATCATGCGCGCCAAAGCCGCCGGCCCCGTTTGTATTGCCTGTGGTTCCACCTCCGCCCAGATGTCCCTGAATGCCGAGGGCGTGCACCGGCACATTGCGCTTGCGGAACCCTTCCAACAATCGCAGCACCCCTGCCCGATGCTTCTCGTTGGACGGCTCCCAGTTCATGAAGTCGTTGTAGACAAGCTCGGTAGAAGCCGGAAGATTCTCCTTGGCAAGGTGGAAAGCGAGGTCGACCATCTCGCCGCTGTCGCCAAACGCTTTCGAGAAGGACGTGGTCCGCAGCGATCCGTCTGCCGGGTCGATCGCCTCGTTCACAACGTCCCATGACTGGATGCGCGACGCGTAGCGACGACAGGTGCGCTCGATATGCTCGACCATCATCTGGCGCGCCGCGCGCTTAGGATCGGGGCCGAAATCGAAGCTCTTCTGCCATTCGGGAATGCGACGCTCGACCTGCCACAGAAGATTGTGGCCGCGAATAGCGAGACGGTTTTCCTCTGCCCAATCCAGAAGATCGTCGGCGGCGCTATAGTCGATCGTGGTCGGGTCGGGACGGATGGCATACCATTTGAGCTCGTTCTCCGGAACCATGATCGCGCTTTGCGACGCAACCAGCGTCGCATAGGCCCCATCCTGCCGTGCTGCCCGGCGGCTCATCGCTGTGCCGAAGGCAATGCCCCGACGCTTACCCGCTGCAGCAAGCGACTGCCCATCCCGGTTCGGGAGAGCAGCCGCAGTGGCCGCCATAAGAGCGCCGGCAATCGCCGCGCGACGTGTCGTCTTCATCCACTCTCTCCCGTTATGCGGCGGTGCTTGCCGCTTATTTTTATCGTTCGTTGCGTCGCGAGCCCCCAGCTACTTCGCCTGCGCTGCGTTGCGGCGGCGTGAGCCCGCCACGAGGTCGCTTCTGGAGAGGCGCCTGATTGAAAGTTCCAGCCGCTTCTCGCTCTCATGAATCTCGTGCTGCGTTCTGATCGCCGAATCCATGTGGGCCTGGGCCGCAGCGCGCGCCCGGTCCGCGTCCCCCGCCAGGATCGCCTCGAGGATGAGGCGATGCTCCACGATCTGCGAGCCCGGATCGGCGCGATGCTTGTACAGGCTCTGGCGGTTCAGATAGACGCTCGAACGCAAAACGCTTTCCAGACTGCGCATGAGGTGCAGCATCATGATGTTGTGACTCGCCTCGTAGATGGCGAAGTGGAACTCGGCATCGCTCTTTGCGATATCGTCGATGCTGTCGCGCCGATGCGCGTCCATCATAGCCTCGAAATGCTCCTCGAGCCGCCGCCGGTCGATATCGGAGGCCCGCTCCGCCGCATAGCCAGCGGCCGAAGCCTCCACGACAGCGCGCAGTTCCATGAGATCAGACCGGGCGCCCTGATCGTCCATCAGTACCAGTAGCGGATCGCGAAGGCTCTTGCCGATTTCCTCGCTAACGTAGGTCGCGCCCTGCGCATTGGTTGTCAGCAGGCCAAAGGCAATGAGCTTGTCCAGCCCTTCACGCAGAGAGGGCCGCGAGACATTCAGTTTCACCGAAAGGTCGCGCTCCGAGAGAAGTCTTTCGCCAGGACGCAGAACGCCCTCCAGGATCATCTGCTGGATATGCTGGGCTATGGTGTCGGACAATTTGACCGGCTTGATCGGCAGGATGCCGCCTTCTTCATTCTCGCTCATGGCCCATTCCTAAAATGCGGACAGGGCGATTGACCACTAAAAACTTTGGTCAAATAAAATTACCATTGATGTACTTGGTAAAAGTTTATACGCAGCTGTGGTGGCATCTGACGTCCAGATTGAATGGGCGCAAACGACCAGGTGGGGAGGATGAAATGAACAGGACTCGGAATGCGTCGATCCTTTTGATCAGCGCGAGCACGATTGCCATGGCGCCGCTGGCGTCCGCACAGACGACAAATGCCGCATCTATTGGCGGAAGCGATTCAGATCAGGCAGGCCAATCATCTGCTTCAAACGCGGACATAATCGTCACTGGGTCGCGCGTGGTAAGCAATGGCAATCAGGCCCCGACACCCGTCACAGTAATCGCCACCGAGCGCCTGCAGCAGACGACGCCCTCCAACATTCCCGACGCACTCAACCGTCTGCCGCAATTTGCCTCCCAGCCTTCGACCCGCAACATCGGCAATGCGCAAGGCAATGCGACCGGCAACTTCCTGAACCTCCGACGCTTCGGCTCTAACCGAAACCTCGTTCTGCTGGATGGCAGTCGCGTGCCGCCGACGGCCGCAAGTGGTGCAGTCGACACAAACACGATACCGCAGTCTCTGGTCGAGCGTGTGGAGATCGTGACGGGCGGCGCTTCGGCGGTCTATGGTTCAGATGCAGTTACGGGCGTCATCAACTTCATCATCAACAAGAAGTTCAACGGGCTGAAAGCCAACGCCCAGATTGGCACCTCCACTTACGGCGACAATTCTTCCTGGCGGTTCGGCATTGCCGGCGGCATGCCAATCTTCGGTGAGCGGGGCCATATCGAAGCCAGCTTCGACCACTACGACTCCAAGGGTCTGATCGGTGTCGCGGCCCGAAAGCCCGCCGACCAAATCCCGACTGTCGGTGGCGCCGGGACGCAGGCCAATCCGTTTCGCCTGATCTACAATGGCCGCTTGCTTACAGGCAACCGCGGCGGCTTCATCTCGAACACCAACACCGGCTTTCCCGCGGCCCTTCGCGATCTGACCTTCAATACCGATGGCATTCCGACCCGTTTCGTGCATGGCGCAAACTCAGGCGTCAACGGCCTCGAGAGTGGTGGTGACGGCGGTTATTACGATGCCACGACATATCTGGCGCCGGTACGCACAAATCAGGCCTTCGGCCGTTTCGACTACGAACTTACCGATAACATCAACTTTTATGCGCAGGGCACGTACAGCAGTGCGTTTGCTGACTATCAATATGCGTCCGTGCGCTATTCTTCGACAGTCCTGAGCGGCAATCCACTAATCCCAACGGCAATCGTCCCTGGCACCAACCAGACGATTCAGCAGATCATGACGGCAACCAACACACCGTCGATTACAATCGCGCGCTTGCAGAGCGTCGAGGATGGGTGGCCGCCGCGCACCAATAATGTGCTTTCGACCAACGCCTTCGCCATGGGCGGCCTGTCCGGCAAGATCTTCGGCAACTTCGACTGGAGCGTCAACTACATCTATTCGGTCAGCAAGCAGCACGTCAAAAACCGCAACAATACCAACGTGCAGAAGCTCTCGGCGGCGCTGGATGCAGTGACCGACCCGGCGACGGGACGCGTGGTCTGTCAAGTCTCGTTGACCCAGTTCGCTTCTCTGTATCCGGGCTGTGAGCCAATCAACGTGTTTGGACCGACCGCTCCGAGCAAGGGCGCGCAGAGCTATGTGCTCGAGGACACCTTCTTCACGCTGACCAACCGCATGCAGGACGTGAACTTCGCCATTTCCGGCTCACCCTTCGACCTCTGGGCTGGGCCTGTTCGCTTGGCGTTGAGCGGAGAGTATCGTTGGCTGTCGCTGCGCAACCGCTCCAGCGTCGAGGCGACCGCACCAGCGGATTGCACAGGTCTGCGCGCGAACTGCGCCGGCCTTACCAAGTATCAGCACGACGTCTCGTCGAGCATCTTCGCGAAGCAGAATGTAAAGGAAATCGCTGGCGAACTGCTTATCCCGCTGCTCAAGGATGTTCCGCTGGTCCGTTCACTCGAACTGAACCTCGCCGGACGCTATACTGATTACAGCACCAGCGGCTCGGTCGAGACCTGGAAGATCGGCGGCACCTGGGAACCCTTGGAGGGCGTTCGTTTCCGCGCGTCACGCTCGCGTGACATCCGCGCACCTACTCTGCAGGATCTGTTCGCGCCGTTGTCGCAGGGGCCGAGCGGCTTCACCGATCTGCATACCAACATCTCACGCGTCACCAACATCTACACGCAGGGTAACAGGAACCTGGTACCCGAAGTTGCCAACACGACGACGCTCGGTGTGGTGCTGCAGCCAGCATTTCTGCCCAACTTCAGCCTTGCGGTGGACCTCTACCGCATCCGCATCAACAACGCGATCATCAACGCGTCTGGCTTCAACACGACCATTCAGCGCGAGTGCGAGAACTCCAACGGCGCGTCGGCCTTCTGCGCATTGCTGGAGCGACCATTGCCGTTCAGCGACCGAACGGCAGCCAACTTCCCGACGCGGGTGTTGTCACAGAATATCAACGCGGCGCGGCAGTGGACGCACGGCGTCGACGTGGAAGCGAATTATCGCTTCAATCTCGGCGATGTCGCTGAAAGCCTGCCAGGCGCGCTCGCTATCCGCGCACTCGCCTCGTACCAGCCGGTGGTCAAGCGCCAGACGGTTACGTCGGTTGCGCCGACCAACTCCGCCGGCGTCCAGGGAAGTTCAAAGCTCGTTGTGAACCTTGGCTTCGACTATAATATCGACAACTTTAGCCTGCTGGTCACCGAGCGTTGGCAGTCCAAGCAGCAGCCAAGCGACCGCTCGATCAACTACGATCTGCGGCCTGACATTCCCGCCTATAGCTACACCGACATCTCGATGAACTATGAGATCACGCTTGGCGGTCATAAAGTTACGCCGTTCGTCACGGTCGAGAACCTGTTCAACAAGAAGCCGCCAATCGTTGGAACCCAGAACAACGTGCCTGGCCTGTTCTTCCCCGGGGCGAGCGGCTACGATATCGTCGGTCGCTACTTTACTGCAGGCATTCGCGGCAAATTCTGATCGTGCCGGAGGCGCCCCCCGCCCCGGCACGCCGGTCCCGTCAGTATCCCTCCCCGGCGCTGACGGGACCGTCACAGACAGCGGCCAGAAGGCCCGGAGAGAGTGACCATGCATCCCAGAGATGACGATCGATGACGAGCGACCTCTCCCCGATTTACCGCAAGGTCACGGTCAGGATCATCCCTTTCCTCTTCGTCTGCTATCTGTTCAACTACATCGACCGAGTGAACGTCGGCTTCGCCAAACTCCAGATGCTGGACGATCTGGGAATGAGCGAAACCGTCTACGGCCTCGGCGCCGGCATCTTCTTCATCGGCTATCTGGCATGCGGCGTGCCGAGCAATCTCACCCTTCAGCGCATTGGCGCGCGCCGCTGGATCGCGGTGATGATGGTCGCGTGGGGGCTCTTTTCCACGGCACTGATGTTCGTCACTACTCCGGCCAGCTTCTACAGTCTGCGCTTTCTCACGGGCGCTGCGGAAGCCGGATTTTTCCCCGGTATCGTCCTTTATCTGACCCGGTGGTTCCCCCGCGCGCGACACGGCCGGGTTATGACGATTTTCATGTCGGCCATTCCAGTCTCAGGCGTTGTAGGCGGCCCCGTGTCGGGATGGATCCTCAGTCATTTTTCCGCCGGGCAAAGCGGGCTTGCGGCCTGGCAGTGGCTCTTCCTGCTGCAAGGTCTGCCCACTGTGCTTCTGGGCATTGCGGTATGGTTCATCCTGAGCGACGGCTTTGCTGACGCGCGCTGGCTGGATGATGGGGAGAAAGCGGCGCTTCGCGATGCTCTTGCCGAGGACGAAGGAAACCGGCCCGTGACGGCAGCGGAATCTTTCGCGGCGGTGCTTCGCAATCCCTCGACCTGGATGCTCGGCCTCCTCTATTTCTGCATTCAGAGCGGCGTATATGCCATCAACTTCTGGTTTCCCTCGATCATAGAGGCGAGCGGCGAGACAAATCCGATGACGATAGGCCTGATGAGCGCCGTTCCCTATTTCGCGGCGGTCATATTCATGATCATCATGGGCCGTTCGGCGGATCGCCGGCAGGAACGGCGCTGGCACCTCATCGTCCCCCTCGCCACCGGAGCAGCCGGCCTCCTTATGGCGGCGGTTGCGCATGATCCGCTGCTATCCCTCGCCGGCATGACACTGGCAACCATGGGCGCGCTGACCGGCCTTCCGCTCTTCTGGCCGCTGACCAATGCCTATCTCAGCGCGGCGGCTGCCGCCGGTGGATTCGCTCTCATAAATTCCTGCGGCCAGGTGGCGGGTTTCGCGAGTCCTTATCTTGTGGGGTGGATCAAGGAGGTCTCGGGAGACACGCGCCTCGCCTTGCAATTGCTTGCGGCGGCCATGATCTTCGGCATCGTCCTTGTGCTGCGCACGCCTGCGCGCACGCAGCCCGCATGAGCAAGACCTCGATGAAAGTCGTAATCGCCTCTGACTCCTTCAAGGAAAGCCTCTCCGCCAGGGAAGTGGTCGAGCTGATCGAGGCGGGCTTCCGGGAGGTTTTTCCCGAATGGACCTATGTCCAGATGCCAGTCGCGGACGGAGGCGAAGGGACGGTCGATGCCCTTGTTGCCGCGACCAGCGGACGGCATATCTCGCATTCGGTTACCGGGCCGCTGGGCGATCCGGTCGACGCTTTTTTCGGACTGACGGGCGACGGCAGGACCGCTGTTATCGAAATGGCAGCGGCGGGCGGACTGATGCTGCTGCCACCGGCACGGCGCGATCCCCTGTGCGCCTCCACGTACGGCGTCGGGGAGCTTATTCGGCATGCCCTTGATCTGGGTGCGCGACACTTCATCATAGGTTTGGGAGGTAGCGCTACCAATGATGGCGGTGCCGGCATGGCGCAGGCGCTGGGCGCGCAATTGCTCGACGCACGCGGTAACCCAATTGGCTGGGGCGGGGCAGCACTTTCCTCGCTGGCCCACATCGACATCTCTGATATCGATCCGCGTCTTGCGGAGTGCGAGATCGAAGTCGCGTGCGACGTGGACAGTCCGCTCTTCGGGCCTTCGGGAGCCTCGGCTATCTTTGGCCCGCAGAAGGGCGCCACGCCCGCTATGGTTAGCCAGCTGGACGCTGGCCTCCTTCACTACGCCCAATGTATCGCGCACGATCTCGGGATAGACGTTGCCCATCTGCCCGGCGGCGGGGCCGCGGGTGGGCTGGGGGCAGGACTTGTCGCGTTCGCTCACGCCATTCTGCGCCCGGGCGCTGAGATTATCTTCGACGCAGTCGGCCTTGATCGCCACGTCCGGGAAGCGGACCTCGTCATAACAGGCGAAGGCCGCATTGATGGCCAGAGCGTCCATGGCAAAACCCCGGTAGCCGTCGCCGCTCTGGGCGAGCGCCACGCAAAGCCGGTCATTGCGTTGACCGGTGCCATCGGCGAAGGCGCCGATCTGGTTCTCGATCACGGGATTGACGCGATGTTCAGCGTTGTTCCACGCCCGTGCTCGCTCGAGGACGCACTGACCCAAGCCGGGAGCAATGTTTTTAGAGCGGCCAGGAGCGTTGCTATGTCCATCCGGATCGGTCTCGCACTTGGCGAAGACTATAAGCTCGTGCGGACAACTGCCTCGCGCTAACTCAGAGCGGTCGCGCGAACGGCTCCCCGGCTGGCAGGTAAGCGATGGGCACACCCGGCGCGAGGTCGCGTATCCAGTCCGCAACGACCTGCATGCCGATATCTTCCGTACCCATATGGCCCAACAGGACGAGGCCGCGCGGCCTCCCCAGCGCAGTCGAATCGATCGCAAATTGCGTGAGGTCGTGAGTCGGAAGCGTGCTGTCCGTACCCTCCTGTGCCTCGCCGCCGACGATCACGTCGACATCGGGATCGGTCTGGAAATTGGGGAACGCATAACCGACCCCGACCGCGACCTTTCGCACAGTCATGTCTGCAGGTCCCGCGATCCGATAGGCATGAACGCCGCAGCGGCTGACGACATGCCGCGCGAGGCTCGCAAGGGTCATCGGTTGCGGCAGAGTGACTGTCGGCATGCGGTTGATCAGCGGCATTTCATCCGCGGTCCAGCCTAGAAGGCGCAGCTGGCCGACGAACATCTGATCGGGCCGCATGCGATGCGTGAGATCATGATTGCGCCAGATGACGAGACCATTTTCTTCGCAATATGCCTTCTTGGCGAGGTAAAGGGGATCCTTGTCGACGAAGTTCGCCGGTTCATCCCGATCGTTGAACCAGGTGCCCTCATGCGGAATGATGAAATTCCGCTTCTCCGCCACAGCCCGCTTCAGAACGCGAAATGTCGTCATGCCAGTGGTGGCAATGCCGGTAATCTCGACGTCTGGATTGCCGATCTTGAACGTATCACGATAGCCGGTTCGCGGCGGCGGCGGCGCACCCTCTTGCGTGGCCTTGGCGATCATTCGTTCAACCAGTTCACGGGGAGTCACGCCGGCAGCCTCCAATAAGGATCTTCAACTGAAATGGGCCGGACAGGGAGGTTCGCGATCGACCGCAGCCACGATGCTGCGGTCAGCATTCCCGGCTGCTCCGACATGATGCGGCCCACGGCAATCAGCGCCTTGGGCTGGTTCGTCTCCCAGCTGTCGTGAAAATACTCGACGAGTTCCCATTCGCGCAGATCGCCCGCCACGAGAACATCGACTTCCGGCAGCAGCTTAACGATCGCAACAGGATCAATTCGGCCCGGCGCGACCAGCACGCGCGAGACGCTGTGGTCGCCCTGCCCAATCACGCGCATGCCGCCATTGATCCCGAGCCGCCGCTTCAAAGACCGGGAGAGCGCAGCCAATGACCCGCGTGGAATGTCGAAGCGACCTGTACCGGCCGGGCTACGATAGGCTCCCCACCGCATGGCCTGCGCGATCCCTTCAATCAGCGGATGAGTGCCGGGAGTGCCAAGATTGTCGCTCAGCCGGTAAATAGCCAGCCGGTTCTGCGCGATGAAGGCCAGCTTCCCGGCATAAGTGGGATCGGCCTGAAGCCTTTCGACAGTTTGATTTGGTCCTGAGGCAGCCGAAGCGCCGGACACGACATAAGGGCGGGCGTAGAACGGCGATTCGACGCTGACAATCATGTTGCAGCCTTGAGCGACGGCCCGTCGCAAAGTCGGGACATCCGGCATGGCCGTCACGGCGATGCCCTTCACAATAACCTGAGGATCGCCGGCAACAAAGCCGTCGAGGCCACCTTCTCTCCAGGTCTCGCCCCGATGCTGGCGAAGGCGTTCGACAACATCGGCTGCGGTCAAAGAAGCAGCAGCGGCGGCAGGAAGGCAGAATGCACCTGCCGCGATCGTCGCAAGGCCGGCCTGCCGCCGGGTCAACAAAGGTGCGCCGCGCATATCCCTCCCCAATGCTCGTTACGCGCTGTGACATCTCACACGATGCCGCAATCGACAACGGCGCAGCGAGAGAAATTGGTTAGCTCGCATCCGTCGCGTGCCGCGAACGGCCCCGGAGACCGTGGCACAGCGTCAGCTAAGGTATTGAATTCCCGAATCGGCAGGGCTGTAGACGCTGCCACGGACCATGCTATGATGGTAAAAAAGCGTCGTTGGAGAGAGGCGAAGCGCATGAACCGAATCTATCGCATGAGCGTCAAAACCATACTGCCCGTGGAGCAAACCTGCGCTGATCTCCAGCATGAGGGTCCCCGGCATGCGTGAGCGAAACGGACTTCAGGAAGACGGCGATCTCGCCCATATTTTCCGTGGTGACCTTGCGCGGCGCGAACCCAGCTCCATCCTGCCGCTGAAAACGGATATCGAGGCCATTCTGGCGGAATGCCTCGACGGCGTGACGCCACGCTACGGCCGGTTCAAAATGCGGCAGCTCGCTCTGGTGTTGAAGCTGGTCGATACAGGCAATCTTCACGACGCCGCCGCGGCCCTCAACATGTCGCAGCCGGCTGCGACTAAGCTCCTTCAGGAGATCGAGGAAGCGCTGAACGCCGTGCTCTTCATTCGCCAATCGCGGGGCATGAAGCCCACGCCCTCTGGCATGATGGCGGCCCGACATGCCGGCTTCATTCTGGCTGAAATACGCAAGATGCAGCAGGACATTGACGGCCTGCAGAACGGCATCACTGGCTATGTGCGCGTCGGGGCCATGATTTCCACGGTGCCTTCGCCCGTCACTCAGGCGCTGGCACGCATGGCAGAAGCCTATCCCACGGTCGAAGTATCGCTTCATGTGGGTACCAGCGACGTACTCCTGCCAGAGATGAACGCCGGACGCCTCGACTTCGTGGTCGGCAGTATCGCTGGAGCCGTCGGGCCAGAGCCGCTGACTTATTCACCGCTAATCGAAGACGTCGCTGTCGTTGTGGCCAGCGCCACAAACCCGATTTTACGGCAGCATAATCTGACCCTTAAGGACGTCTTCTCCGAACGCTGGATCCTTCCGCCAGCCGGCGCCCCGGAACTCCGGTCCATCGAAGCGGCCTTTAACGCGGCGGGCCTGCCATTACCGGTCAACTCGACGCGCATGGCCTCGATGATTGCCACGGCGACGTCCCTCGACGCGACCGACACCCTGGCGATCGTGCCGGAAAGCATGTACCGCTACTTCGCCAAGTTTCAGGCGATGGGTAAGGTGGACGTTAAACTGCAAGCTCCTACCGAGCCCTATGGCCTCATCAACCTGACCAGCCGTCCCCTGCCCCCTGCAGCCAAGGCGCTGTATGATTTCATCAGTGAGGTGGCGACCCAGAATGCAAGGCGATCTTCCAGCCTTTGAGCCTTAATTGCCTTGAGGTGAGCACGGGAGCGGCCGCCAGCACATGGCTGCCGCTCCCGGCAAATCTAATGGTGGGCGCCTGCGTGGCTCGCTTCTGCGGCGGGACCCCCAGCCGCGCCAGTCGCAGACCCCTTGCCGAGATATGTGCCCAGATAAGCCAGCACGGCTTTATTCTGTTCCTCGGTCAACTGGGCGCCGTTTCCGACCATGCGATTGACAACTTCGGTCCACTCGTCGGGCGAGCGGCGCTGTGCCGTGACCAGATCCGCACCGTGGCACGTGGTGCAGCTTTCTTGAACGAGCGCCTTGCCGGGACCTTCGGGAAGATCCGCTGACTGCGCGTTAGCAGGAGTCAGCGCAACGAGTGTGCTGGTGCTCACGACACTCAGGGTCACAAGGGCTGTCAAAGAATTCATAGATTTCAAGCTCGCTTTACCCACCGGCCACTCTCCAGATTCAGTCCGTAAATTCACGTCGCTCAAAGCGTCAAGACGCAATCGACTGGCGAATACCCCCCGCCCGACGATATTACCGGACGCGAATGGGCCGCCCTCTCGGACGGCCCATCCCTGATAGCGATATTTGGATGACTAGAACCTGAAGCGAATGCCCGCCGTATAGGTCCGGCCAAAGATATCGTAGACAAGCGTATTGGTCGGATAAGGCTGTCCAGGTTGACCACCGCCCGGAATGAGCGGCGGATCACGATCGAACAGATTGGTGACGGTGAAATAGGCTTCGAAATTGCCGCCGTAGCGCTCGAACCGATAGCTCGCCGTGGCATCCGTATACATGCGCGAAGGGATATCGTTGCTGTACCCATCGGCGTAGAACAGGCTCGGATCCTGGGTTTTCTTGCGCTTGCCGATATAGCGGGTCTGCGTCGACAGGCCGATCGGTCCGTCACGATAGTTGAAGGCGAGGTTGATCCGGGTAGTGCTATTATTACCGGAATTGTCCGTCTGCTGGACCACCGAAGTCGGATCGTTCTGTGTCAGATAATCAAACAGTTGGCCGCCGATCAGGCGGATATCCAGCGTGGAGTTGTCGGACACAATTCCCCCGCTGAACTCTGCGCGATACGAAACCTCGAAATCGAGACCTGAGATTTCCACCGATGCCTGGTTAATCGGGAAGGACAGGCGCCTGGTCGGGAAGTTAGCCGGCGTGCGATTCTCGAACGGGAGTGGCCTGATGATAAACCTGCACGCGTCCGCGGTTCCGTTAGAGTTTTCACATTCATCATAGATCTGCGCCTGATTGGGCGTGCCGATCGCATCTTTGATTTTGATTTTGTAATAGTCGACCGAGAACTGCAGGCGGGGAACGAATGAAGGCGAGAAAACAGCACCGACAGTAAAGGTGTCGGCAAGCTCAGGTGTCAAAGCCGGGTTACCCGTGTTGATCGTCGTCAGGCGGGCGTTGGTGTTGGTATGAACATCCGTGAACGACACCTGACCCGAGTTCGTCGCCGCGAACAACTCATTGAGAGTAGGCGCCCGGATATCGCGTGATCGGGTTGCGCGGAAGCGGATAGAATCGACCGGAGTCCAGCTGGCGCCGAGCTTCCAGGTCTTCACGCTACCGCTGGTGGAATAGTCGGTATAGCGACCCGCAGCGTTCAGGCTGAGTTCCTGAGCAAAAGGCACGTCCTTCAGCAGAGGAATGGCCAGTTCGATATAGGCTTCCTTGACGTTTTGTTTGGCGGAAGTTGCGCCGACATTCGTCGAGTTGAACTTCAGCAGGAAAGGATTTGTGTTGGTGCGGATGCCCGTAAGGTCAATCGGCTGGGAAGGATCGGCATTGGATGTCTGCACCAGACTCTGCCTGCGATACTCCGCGCCCACCGCCACTGAAAGGGCACCGGCGGGAAGCTCGAGGAGCTCGCCCGAAAGATTGGCTGTGAAGATGTCCATCTTCTGCTTGACGGCGAAATCGGCTGACTGACTGATATAATCATAAGATGCCTGGGTGGGCGATCCGTTTCCGAAGATGTTGAACGGAATACAGTCGTCCAGAACGCCGGGATTGGTAATCGTGATGCGACACACAATCTGACCCTGCGCATTCCTCACAGCATCGAGACCAGCATAATAGCGCTGATTGTTGAAATTGCCGTAATGCGAGGATTTCAGCCGGGTTTCGCCATGCGAATAGCCTACATCCCAATTATATTCGCCCAGCTTGCCCTTGAGGCCGGAAACGAAGATCCCTGCCTTCTGGAAAAGCTCCTGGAGCTTTGGCGGCTGATCAGCCTGAATGCGGCTGCCGATAAAGCTCTGGACTCCGGCCGCCTGCAAGATTGCACGGGTGGAATCAGCCAGAAACGCATTATCCGTGAATATCCGGAAGTCGCCCACCTGCGTACCCGAGCCGACACTAATCGAACTTGCGAAAGAGTCGGTATAGGAAAACTGCGCGAACGCCTGAAGATCCGATGTGACCTCAAAGTCGACGCGACTGAAAAGCTGCTCGGTGTTTTGTGTGCCAGTCAGCGAGCGGCCAAGGACCACAGGGCCATTGCCGCCGACGCTGGCGCCCGCAGACCCCGTCGGCGTGCCGAGATCCATGGGGACGGCGAGACCGCCGGGCAGGAACTCATAACCACGCAGTGGAACGCTAGCGGGGTTTGCCGTGCTGATCTGCGTCCCGTACGAAGCGTTCGAGAAGCGAACGTTCTGGAATTCCCTGTACGGATTGGCCTGCGTGCCGGCACCCGTCCGTAGCCAGTTGAAACGACCCAGTGGGCGCGATTCGTTACCCACGATGCCCCTGGTTTCGTAATGGTCGTAACTGCCCAGAACATGGATGCGATCGGTGATGTTAGTGCCAAAGGCAAAATTGGCTTTCAGGGTTGGTGCGTCACCATATTCGGTCTTGCCGTACTGGATCTGACCCTTTGCGCCATTATACTTGGTATCGAGAACATAGTTGATAACGCCGGACACGGCGTCAGAACCATAAGCCGCCGATGCGCCGCCGGTCACGACCTCAACGCGCTGAATCAAGGCCTGCGGAATGATGTTGGAGTCAGTAATGCCCTCATAGCTGGTCGGCGGGAGGCGCTGACCATCAAGCAGGACCAGCGTGCGTAGCGATCCCAGGTTACGCAAGTTGAGATAATTACCAGTAGAAGGCGTGTTGCCCAGACCACCAGGCGTCGTGTTGGACCGCGAACCAGCGAACTGCGGCAACTGATTGAGGCCTTCCGCGATCGTGCCAGGCGCAGTTCGTTGCAGTTGCTCGGTGCTGACGACTGTAACAGGCGTGGGCGCCTGAAAGCCGTTGGCCATGATGCGAGACCCGGTGACAATGACGTCCTGATCACTGGCGAGGTCGTCCGCAGCGGCGCGGGATTCGCTGGCGGCGCTAACGGGCGCCTGACCTGCCGCTGGTGACTGCTGCGCATAAGCGCCCGAAGTCACGCCAGCGATCGCTGCGGCAAGCGATAGTGTAGAGATTCCCCTCTTTAGAGACTTTTGCATTATCCTCTCCTCTAAGTGGCGTCGCCAATATTTATTGGTCGAGCAAAGCCAGATTAGAACTCTGAGAGGAAAATCGCCCTCTTACAAATTGCAATAGTATTGAAGGCGATCAAGTTATGCGATCATAAAGCATGATTATTTCAAAATGTCTGATTTATTACTTAGTATGTAAAAATCTATTAGCAGCGCTTTCATCTCATATTTGCCCGGCGCCGCAGATATCATTTTGGATCTATAACAATAAATGACCCCTTGGCTCGGCCAAGGGGTCATCAACTTTCTTACAAATCAGGCGCCGCGCCAGTCGATGGCCCCGGACGCGGCCCCCGCCCTTCTGGCGGAATCGACCCGGCTGGAGCAGGCAGGCGATAAGCGATCAGCTCAGCACCGTTCAGACCACCGCTCGCGACTACGATATATTGCCGCCCGCCGAACATGTAGGTCATTGGCGAACCGGTCTGCGCCTGATCCATGAAGACGGCACCGACTTCGGAACCCGTCATCTTGTCATAAGCGCGCAACCGGGCTGCCTTGCGACCCTTGTCGTCCGTGAACAGGCCGCTGTCTCCGCAGATCACCAATGACTTGGTGGTCATGACGCCGAGAATACCCGACTGGCCAGTACGCGGAACCTTGACGCCCTTAAGGAGCGGGTTGTTGGTCACGAAATCAGGGGTCTCGCCATGCGCGACTTCCCACATTTTCGTGCCGGTCTTCAGGTCCAGCGCGGTGATGCGACCCCATGGTGGCTTGAGCAAAGACATGCCGCCGATCGTCAACACACCCTTGGCGATCGGATCTTTGAGACCATCCTTCGTGCCGGGCGGGACTGGGCCCCCATTACCAGCCCGACCGCCGGGATTGGCAGCGCCACCAAAGGCTCCGCCCATATTGTCATTATTGCCGCGACCCACGCCACCGAAGGCGCTGGTCAATTGCCCACTGGCACCGACCTGAACGCCAAACACCTGGGTGTTCGCCTTGCTGTAGATATAGAACAGGCTGTTCACGGGGTCCACCGAGCCACCCGGCCAGTTGGCACCACCCTGCGATTCCGGAACGGCCAGCGTGCCCCAGTTGGTATCACTCACCATGCTGGGCGGCGTGTAGATCGGACCCAGCTTGTAATGGGAAATGATCTCCAGCGCCCGCGCCTTGATCTCAGGCGTCCAGTCGATGACATCCTCGGGCTTGAAGCCCTGATGGGTAAATGGCGGCGGTTTGCTGGGGAACGGCTGCGTAGGCGAATACCATTCGCCTGGCGCATTGCCGATCTCGACCTTCTTCTCCGGGATCGGCCAGACAGGCTTGCCGGTGGTGCGATCGAGCACAAACAGGAAGCCCTGCTTGCTTGGCTGCGCCAGCGCCTTGATGACTCGCCCTCGAGGTCCGGGCAGATCGAGCAGAATAGCGGCACAGGGCACGTCGCGGTCCCAGATGCCGTGATGCTCGAGCTGGTAATGCCACTTGCGCTCACCCGTCTCGCAATCGAGCGCGACGAGGGTTTCCGAGAAAAGACCATCGCCATGGCGGGTCGTGCCGACATAGTCGGTCTGCGGAAGCTCGACGCCGGCATAGACAAGACCGAGTTCCGGGTCGGCGGACATGGGCGCCCAGACGCCGGTGTTTGTCGCCTTCTCGGCCTGCCCGGGGATCAGCCAGGTGTCGTAGCCAAATTCGCCCTTTTTGGGCACGGTATGGAAAATCCACTTCCGCTTGCCGGTCTTCACGTCATACCCACGCAAGTGGCCAATATTCGTGGATGTCGAGGCATTGCCCACGACCACGGTATTGCGCACGATCGTCGGCGCAGCGTGGAGGCCGACAACCGGCTTCACCGGATCAATCTCGGCGTCCCATTCCTTACGGAGATCCACCTCCGTACCGTCGCCGAAGTTGGGATCCGGACGGCCCGTTTTAGCGTCAAGCGAAATGAGCTGGTAGCTACGGGTCACGAAGAGGATGCGCTCCTCCGTGCCGTCAGTCCAGTGCGCAAGACCAAAGCCCGAGCCTGCGCGTGCGCCCAAGCGCCCCTTCTCGTCATGGCGATAGGTCCAGAGAATCTGGCCCGTACCCGGATCGAGGCAGACGACATAGCGGTCAAAACCGACGGTGCTGTACAGCTTGCGGTTCACCACCAGCGGCGTGGCATTGAAATAGGCGTCGGGACGCGATCCGAAACTGTCTGTCTTGAAGCGCCATGCGACTTCGAGCGAGTTGAAGTTGCTCGCATTGATCTGGTCCAGCGGCGCGTAGCGAGTCGCCGAGAGATCGGCGGCATACGAGTACCAGTTGGTGTCAGCGGGCGCCGATCCGGAAGCGGACGCCGCCCCAGACGCGGCGGGGCCGGCACCCGACCGGGGGGCGCCGCCTTGGGCAAACGCAGTTCCCAAACTCAGTTTCGTGAAACCCAAAAGTGCCACTGCAGAGGCAGAGGCGAGCAAATGGCGGCGATCCAGCTCCTTGGTCATTCTGCGCAGAAATCCATTTTTTGTTTAAGTTCGCTAAGCAGTTACCCAGCCTAGGCAGGTGCCCCATAGCACGCCAATAACGAATGCCGCCAGTTCGATCAGGATATGTGATACCCTCGGCGTGCGGCACGAAAAAGCAGATCAGATAACAGGATCGATCCCCGCGACATTCCGATTTGCCAGTCGAGCCGCACACCCATATCGTGAAGCTATTCTGGAATGTCCCTCGGCACATAGGGGCGCCAGTCGCAGTGGAGCGGGAGACAGGAGTCATGCCGCAGTGATCGCTGGTGAAAAATATTACAACAAAACATCTTTGATTTTGTGCAGCATGGAGCAGAAGCTGGATCGCTTCGCTGATCTGGGGAGGAAGAGACCATAATGAACTACAAATTTTCGCGTCGGACCGTGATCGCCGCTGGAGCTGCGGCCATTGCCACCCGGGCGCTGAGCCAGCCTGCCGCAAGCCCGACGCCAGGCGCACCTCCCGGCCCTCCGGGCGGTCCGGCGGGAGGCCCGCCGCCAATGCGCCCTCCAGTCACTGGCCCGCAGGTTGCCCCGCCGACCGCGCCAATCTTCCCGCCCTTCCCGGTCGTCGGCTCCGTGGAACAGATCGACCCTGCCCTCTCCGCCCTGATCGACGTCAGCACGCCGGTGGAGAAGATCCTCGACGGGTTCGTCTGGGTGGAAGGCCCGGTGTGGGTCGGCGGCAAGGATGGCTATCTGCTGTGCTCCGACACGCGAAACAACAAGATCGTCAAATGGCAGATGCCAGTCAAAGGGTCCACCAAGGCGCCCGGCGAAACGTGGCTCCAGCCCTCTGGCTATGAAGGCCCGAACGGCGAAACCTGGGCACCCAATCTGCAGGAGCCCGGCACCAACGGCATGATCCGCGCACGCGGTGGCCTGATGGTCGCCGATCAGGGCAACCGCTCAATCGCCATTATCGACCTCAAGACCAAGAAGAAGACGAAACTTGCCGATCGCTTTGAAGGCAAGCGCTTCAACAGCCCCAATGACATGGTGCTTCATCCCAATGGCATGGTCTTCTTCACCGATCCGCCGTTCGGTCTCAACAACATCTTCAACAGCCCGGACCGGGAGATGGACTATACGGGCGTCTTCCGGCTCAATCCGGACAACAGCGTTACCCTTATCGATAAGTCCCTGCGACCCAATGGCATCGGCCTCTCTCCGGACGGCACGAAGCTGTACTGCACCGATTCCTCTGGCTGGGTGATCTTCGATGTCGATGCGCGCGGCGACGTATCGAACCGACGCGTGTTCGTGCCGCGTTCGGTTGTCACGGGCGGCGATGGCCTGAAGGTGGACGATCGGGGTAATATCTGGGCTTCGAGCAGCGTTGGCATAACGATCTTCAGCCCCGACGGACGCCGGCTGGGCGCGATCAAAGCCGACGATCGCATTTCCAACTGCGAATTCGGCGCGGACGGTTATGTCTACATGACGTCGAACAAGCGCCTGATCCGCGCCAAGGTGAAGGTTTCCAAGATCGCTCGCAAAGGCGCTTGAGACAACAAAGGGAGCGGGTGGCTCGATCACTCGCTCCTCTCCGTCGCTCGGCCAGATGCAGGCATCGCTGCTGACATCCAGAATGAGCACGCAAAAAAACACCGGAACCCGACGGGTTTCCGGTGTTCTTGTTTTTGGCCGAGCGCAGATTAAATGCGCCGGGATCGTTCGCGTCAGCGCTTGGCTGACTTGAAGCCGGCTGCAGCCTTGTTCAACCCGGCCTGTGCACACTCGGCATCCCAATTACCGTCCGGCGCCCCGCTCACCGCGATCGCGCCGATCACATCAGCGCCCGCCATGATCGGAAGACCACCTGGACGCTGCGGACCCTGCTGGGGATCCGCTGCGAGTTTCGCGGCCAGTTCCTGATTGGTCCGCGCTTCCGCCGCCAGCACACCGCTCGGCTTTCCGTTCCTCATGCTGGAAACGGCCTTGCCCATGGCAATGCTCTGGGTGATCGCGGCAGCACCGTTGCCCGAAAGAAGGACGACCGGCAGCCCGGCGGAATCGACCACTACGGCCGTAACCTGATAACCCCTTGCAGCACAGGACTCGACGGCAGTCTGGGCAGCAACCACGGAAGGCACAAGAGCCGGCCCCCGATCACGCATGGGCCTCGGAGCCTGCGCAGCCTCGTTGCTGGGCGTCGTGAAGGTCACCTGCGCATTGGCTGCGCTGAGGGTGAACGGCAGACCCAGAGCAATCAGGGCCAGACCGCGGGAAAAGCGACTTTTCATCGGGCAACACCCCATTTGGTCCACACCGGCGAGAATTGCCGCTGCAGGACATAGTTTTCGAATGCGATCGCGGCTTCGGGATTTTTGGCGTTCGCGCCCACCGCGATCGAGAACTGAAGATTAGCGTTGAGACTCTGGGGAAGCAGCCCTACCTCATCGACCCCATAAGCCCCGCGCAGCTGGCCAGCGGCCTCAAGCCAGATCGGGACTTCTCCGGTTGCCACCCGTGCATTGTGCACGCGCTTGAGGCTGGCGAATTCCGGCTTGGCCAGAACGCTGTCGATAAGCTTGCCGCCGGCGCTTCCTGATTTGGGATCCGTATAAGCGACGGTGCCCGCCGCCAGCAGAGCATCCCGGAACTTCGCATAAGTCGAAATATCCGGCCGGGGCGCACCAGCCTTGACGCCGACTGCGATGTCAACGCGACCGAGCGACTTCACCGTGCCGGGCCGGACAAGTCCGGCCTTCTCGAGACCCGCCATCTCGCTGGTCTGCACGACCACGATATCGGCAGCTGCGCCATCCTTAAGCAGGCCGACGACGCGAGCATCCGTCCCACCCGTCTGAGTGAAATTCGGCCCGTATTCCCAGCCGTTTCTAGCGGCCTCCGCATAATTGAGCTGCATCACGCGCAAAGCGTTCTGCGCCACCCCGGTGGCGTACACATTGAGCACCGGGCCGGTTTCGGCGAGCGCCGCTGACGAAAGGACCAGCGCGACGCTCGCGCTTGCTCCCAAACCAACCATCCACTGATAAGCCTTCGTCATCGTCGCCCGCCTTCCATATTATCGTTCTGTGGCTGTTTCCCGCCTCAATATTTTTCGAGGAGTGATCCGAAGCCTTTGAACTGGTCGTTGATGCCCATTTTGCGCAGGGCTGCCCAGTAGATGGCGACACCGACGGAGAAGACGGGGAGGCCGAGCCAGCGCTCGGCTTCG
>PJTZ01000215.1_pt1 | contig 20684 bp, 25 predicted proteins | sample 1512131 | NCBI WGS metagenome assembly PJTZ01 (sample SAMN08177679, study PRJNA422409) | Soil metagenome, whole genome shotgun sequencing project. | reverse complement strand
CGGCCTGGAAGTGGTCGGCGGTTTTAGCGGCAAGGCAGCGACGCTGGCCGAGGGGCTGCTCTATTCGGGCGATCCGGAGCGCTACAAGAAGGATCTCGCAGCGATAGCCGGCGCGACACCTGCCGCAGTGACGACCGCGATGGGCAAATGGCTGACCCGGCCCAATTATGCCCTGCGCGTCGATCCCGGTGAGCGCGATGCCTATGAGGAAGCGCTGGTGGGTGCGCCCGGCAAGGATGTTGCAGCGGCGGAAGTTGTGCCGCCCAAGCCCAAGCTCGCAACACCTGCCGTCACGGCCAGCCCCGGCGTCGATTTCCCAGCCGTGGAAAGTGGCGCGCTTTCGAACGGCATCAAGGTGCATGTCGCCCGGCGCACGACCGTGCCGACGGTGCAGATGTCGCTGAGTTTCGATTCCGGTATTGCGGCGGATCCCAAGGATCGCGCTGGCATCGGCACGCTCATGCTGTCGCTGCTAGAGGCGGGAACGACGAGCCGCGACACGATCCGGATCGCGGAAGAGCAGGAACGGCTGGGCGCCAACATCTCGACGAGTCAGGGGATGGACCGCACACTCGTTTCGCTCTTCGCGCTCAAACCCAATCTCTCGCCCTCGCTCGACCTTCTCGCCGACGTCGTGCGGAATCCCGCGTTCACGACGAGCGAGATCGAGCGGCTGCGCGCCATGCAGCTTGCCAGCATTGCTCAGGAAAAGACCCAGCCACAGGGCATCGCGACCCGCGCGATCTTCCCGATCATCTACGGACCTCAGCACCCCTATGGCGTAGCGGCGCGAGGGCTTGGCGACACCGATACCGTGAAGGCGATCACTCAGGGCGAGATCAGAAGTTTTCACCAGCGTTGGATCGTACCGACGAAGGCTGAGATTTTCGTCGCGGGCGATACGACCCTTGCCGAGATCCTGCCGCTGCTCGAAGCCCGCTTTGCGCAATGGCCGACAGTGCGGATCGCGTCGCCCACCAAGGACTTCTCGGTTCCGGTGCCGCCTGCCCGGCCGGGCATCTTCCTCGTCGACCGCCCGCAGTCGCCGCAATCGATGATACTCGGCGGTTATGTAACAGGCAGCAAGGGTAGCGACGATCTCGTGGCCTTCAGTGCAGCCAACACGATACTAGGAGACGACTTCCTTTCGCGTCTCAATTCCGACATTCGCGAGACCAAGGGATGGTCCTATGGCGTGCGCTCCTACCTCTCCACCCGGATCGAGCGCAGTCCCTATATCGTCGCGGCGCCCGTGCAGGCGGACAAGACCGGTCCGGCTATCGCTGCGATGACGGCGGACATGCAGAACTTCCTCGGCACCAAGGGCGTGACACCGGCGGAGTTCAGCCGGGTGGTGAAAGGCGAGATCGCCGGGCTACCCGCGCGTTTCGAGACCACCGGGGCCGTGCTGGCGCAGATGCGCGAGGACGCGAACTATGGCCGGCCGTTCGACTATGTGGAGAGCCTCGCGGGGCGCTACGCCAAGCTGACGCCGGACGCCATGAACGCGGCGGCGCGGAGCATTGTCGATCCGGCGAAGATCAGCTGGATCGTTGTAGGTGACAAGGCGGCGATCAAAAGCCAGCTCGATGCGCTGGGCATGCCGGTCAGCGAGATTGACAGCAACGGTCAGCCCGCCAAATAGCAGAGAAACCGAATTTACTGGGAGTGGATAATGGCCAAAGTAGATGGCGCATATGATTGCGTGACGAAGACGCCGATGGGCGATCAGACGAGCGTGTTCACTGTCGTGAGCGACGGCGACAAGTTCCACGGCACCAATGCGGGACCGCTCGGGTCGCTCGATGTGGAAGACGGCAAGGTGGACGGCAACCGCCTGACCTGGGTCATGAAGATGACTATGCCGATGCCGATGACCCTCACTTGTGAGGCAATCGTCGAGGGTGATGCGATCAACGGCAGCATCGACGCCGGTCCGTTTGGTGCGATGACGATGACGGGCAAGCGCCGCGCCTGATAAAAAAGCGGGGCCGGCACAACGCCAGCCCCGCCTGTTTCCGGGCGGAATAAATCCGCCAGAGGACGTTCAGATCAGTCGATCGTGACAGTCACCGCACGGCGGTTTTGTGCCCAGCTCTCCTCATCGGAGCCGAGAGCGGCAGGCCGCTCCTTGCCATAGCTCATGACGCTGAGGCGGCCGGGATCGACGCCGAGTGCCGCCAGATAGTTCTTGGCGGCATTGGCGCGGCGCTCACCGAGCGCGAGGTTATATTCGCGCGTGCCGCGCTCGTCGGCATGGCCTTCGACCGTAGCGCGCTTGTTCGGATATTTGAGCAGCCACTGCGCCTGGCTCTGCAGCGTAGCGCGATCCTGATCGTCGATATCGCTTTCGTCGGTGTTGAAGAAGACGCGGTCGGACGAAACGCTCGCGATGAAGTCGGCCTGGCTACCGGGAACCGGCGCGTTCGAAACGGGGCCAGTGGATGCCGGCGGCGGCGCCGTATCAGCCGGTGCAGGCGGCAGTGCCTCCGGGGCTTTCTTGGCGCAGGCGCCAAGCGCGAGTGCAGCGCTCGCAGCGAGCAGCAGGGGCAACGTCCTCATAGTCATCTCCTTCTTTCCCATAGTCGATTTCATAAACAGCAAACGCTGCAGATGCCATTTCGTTTCAAGGCAGCAACGGTCCCCACGCAGGGTCGGACCCGTCTACAGGGGTCGGTATCTTCCGTTCGTTAACGCCGGTCAGATCCACCTGCCAGATCGCGGATTTGCCTCCACGACCCGAACTCGTGCGGAAAAACTGCAGCACGCGGCCGTTGGGCGACCAGCTTGGCGCCTCATCCTGCCAGCCATTCGTCAGCAGGCGCTCGCCGCCCCCCGAGGGGCTCATCACGCCGATGCGGAAGTTGCCTGCGATCTTGGTGAAGGCGATCAGGTCGCCGCGCGGGCTCCATTCCGGCGTTGCGTAGCGCCCGCCGCCAAAGCTGATGCGCTGCTGGTTGGAACCGTCCGCATTCATCACATAGAGCTGCTGGCCCCCGGAACGGTCGCTCTCGAAGACAATCTTCGTGCCGTCGGGCGAATAAGAGCCGCCGACATCAATGCCCGGAGAGTTGGTGAGCCGAACCGGCGTGCCGCCATTTACCGATACGCGGTAGATGTCCGTGTTACCGCCCGTCGCCATCGAGAAGAGAAGCGAACGGCCATCGGGCGACCAGCGCGGCGCGAAGATGGCGTTGTTCGTCTGGGTGACGAGCTTCTGGCTATTGTTCGTGACGTCATAGACGTAAATGCGCACATTGCGGCCGACATAGCTCACATAGGCGATCGAGCCGTAATCCGGCGAGAAGCGGGGAGTGAGCGCCAAGCTCTGACCATTGGTGATGAAACGGTGGTTCGCGCCATCCGAGTCCATGATGGCGAGGCGCTTGACCCGGTTCTCCTTGGGGCCGGTTTCCGCGATATAGGCGATACGGCTGTCGAAGAACGGACTTTCGCCAGTGAGGCGGGCGTAGATCGCATCGGCGCATTTATGGGCCGCGCGGCGCCAGTCTCGGGGCGCCACGACATAGCCCTGCCGGGTCAGCTCGGACTTGAGGTTCACATCATAAAGATAGCAGCCCACGGTCAGGTTGTTTCCATCCGACCGCACGAAGCCTTGAACCAGCGCTTCCGCGCTCATCGCCGCCCAACGCTCGAACGCGGGCGCTGTCACTTCGGGAATGGTGGGAACGGCGACGCCGGACGGCCCCATCGGCGAAAAGAGACCGCTGTTTCTGAGGTCGGTCGCGATTACTTCCGCGATCTTCTGACCCAGCAGGTTGGTGGCTCCGGCGGGCGTTTCGACCACGGACTGAGTGGGCAGGGTAGGGACCGCAATCTTGAGATTACTGTCGATCTGGCCGGTCACGTCCACACTGAGCTGAGCGGAAGCGGGGCTGATCGCCGCGAAAGCAAGCGGCAGAGCAAGAAGAAAGCGCATTTTGGTCATTGGGCGAGCCTTGCATCGAACTTGAGGGGTTTGAGCCATTTCCACTGGTCGTAAAATTCGGCCGGCAGATTCTGGAAAGGAGAGGCACGGCGCACGGCCTGAACGGCGCGCTCCGCGTGGAGCGCGGCTTGCGCGCGGTTGCTCGGCGTGATGCCCTGCTGATCGACCACTTCGATCTCGCCGACGACCGCGCCCGAGCGATCCAGATGGACGCTCAGCAGCGTGACGAGACGATCAGCGTCCGCGCCGGACGGCGGGCGCCAGTATGGCTTGATCTGCCGGTTGATCTCCGCGTTGAGCGCGCGGGCCGCGACCGCGCCCATTGGCGCTGAGGCGGCGGGAGCAGGGGTGGGCCGCGAGGGGCGGGCATCGTCCAGCCCCTTGAGGAAGTCGGCGCCCAAACGGGAGGCGCGCTGCGGCTTGGGCTTGGCCGTCTCCACTTTGCTGGGGGAGGGCTTGGCAGGCGCGGGTTTGGCGGCCGGCGTCGGCTTTTTGGGCGTCTCCTTGGGCTGCGGTTTCGGCTGGGCTTTGGGCGGCGCCGGGGTGGGTGTAGGCTTCGGCGTCTGCGCGGGTGTGGGCGGCGCGATGTCGCGCGGCTGCTGTACCGGCGTCTCCTCGGGTTCGGGCGCGGGCGGAGGTGGCGTGGCGTCCGGCTCGGTCACGCCCTGCTCGGGCGCCTGCGCCTGCTGCGGCACGGACGGGGCCGTGGTGGTGCTCCGCAGCGATACCGCATCTGCAATGCTCACGTCGATCGCAGGGGGGGAAGGCGGAATGACGACGTCCCGCTGCAGCAGGCCGAACGACAGCACGGCGATGAGCAACACATGCCCCGCCGTCGCAATCCCCAGACCAATGCGTTCGCTGCGTTCCATCGCCATGCGCCTATTCGCCCGAAACTGAACCAGTGGTGACAGCCGGGCCGCTCTCGGCTGTGGTCACGAGCGCAACGCGGTCCAGTCCGGCGCGGTTCAGCTCGCCCATCACGCGCATCACCCGGCCATAATCGAGTCCGGTGTCGGCGCGCAGGAAGAGCTGAGCGTCGGGTTCGAGCCGCTCGCGCAGCTCGACGAGGCGCTGCGGCAATTCTGCGTCGCTGACCGGCTGCTCGTCGAGGGAGATCGCACCGCTTTCGTCGATCGTAAGGACGGTGGGCTTGCTGTCCTGATCCAGCGCCTTCGCACGCGTCTCGGGCAGCTTCACCTTCACGCCCGTGACAAGCAGAGGGGCTGTCACCATGAAGATGATGAGCAGCACCAGCATCACGTCCACCAACGGCGTGACGTTAATCTCCGCCATCGGCGCGCGGCGCCCGCCGCGCTGGCGGGAGGGAGGGCCGGACATCGCCATCAGGATTCAAGCTCTCGGCTGAAGGTTGTGTAGAGGCCGTCCGCGAAGCGCGAGAGCCGACCCTCGATGCGGTTCACGCCATGGCTGAGGCGGTTATAAGCAATGACCGCCGGAATGGCGGCAAAGAGGCCGATGGCGGTGGCGAACAGCGCCTCCGCAATGCCGGGAGCGACGACCGCAAGGCTGGTATTCTGTTCGCCCGCAATCGCGGTGAAGCTGCGCATGATGCCCCACACTGTGCCGAACAGGCCTACGAAGGGCGCGACTGAACCGATCGTCGCGAGGATGTTGAGACGGTCTGAGAGCTTGTCGACAGCCGCGGCGACTGCCGAACTCATCGAGGTTACCAGACGGTCCCGCGTGCCGCTCGCGTCGATATTTCGCTGGGCAGTGGAGCGCTTCCACTCCGTGATGCCAGCGGCGAGCACGTCGGCACTTGGCGAGTCCTCGCGACCGCGATCCCGATAAAAGGCCTCCATGTCCTTCGCCTGCCAGAAGCTTTGCTCGAAAGCCTCGCAGCGCTTGTTCACGCGGCCGAGTTTGCCCGCAAAACCGACAATGATCGCCCATGTCCAGATGCTGGCGAGCAGCAGGCCGATCATGACCGCCTTCACGATGATGTCCGCTTGAAGAAACAGCGCGATCGGCGACAGAGTCACGGCAGGCGTCGCGGCGGGTGCGGCGGCGGCAAGAAGAGCGGCGGCAATCATGAGAGGGGAGTTACTCCTTGGGATAATGCAGTGAACCGGGCGATCCAGTCGGCTGGCTGTCTTTTCGGCTTGCCCGCAGGGTCGAGCAGGGCAACGACCACCTTGCCTTCGGTGAGTTGGGTGTCGCCGCGCCAGACTGACTGGCCGATCACGCAGCGTGCAACGCTTACACGGGCCACTTGGCTCCGCACGACCAGGTCTTCGTCGAGCCGCGCGGGGCGGCGATATCGGACAGCAATGTCCGCGACCGCATAGACGCCCTCGCCAGCCTCTTTCGTGGCGCGCTGGTCGATACCGGCGACGCGTAGCATGTCGGAGCGGGCGCGCTCCATGTAGCGGAGGTAATTGGCGTGATACACCACGCCCGAAAGGTCCGTGTCCTCGAAATAGACGCGAACCGGGAACCAATGCACGCCACCCACGAACAGTCCGCTCGCGGGGGAGACGATCGCAGGGGCCAGAACAGCTGGGGTCGAGGCGAGGAGGGCGTCGGCCATGGCCGGAACCCTAGCCGGGTCGAGTCGCGACGAGAAGCCCTGTTTTGAAGACCTGGCTTGTCACGCCGCCGACACCGATACGCGACGGCCTCAGTCGAACAAGCCTTCCTGCGCGCCGTCAGGCGGATTGAGGCCGAGATGCTTCCAGCCCCCGGCATTCAGGCAGCGGCCCCGCGCGGTGCGGGCAACAAGCCCGAGCTGGATGAGATAGGGCTCGATCACTTCCTCGATGGTGTCGCGCGGTTCGGAGAGGCCAGCGGCTAGCGTTTCCACGCCGACCGGGCCGCCCCGGTAGATATCCGCGATCATCATGAGATACCGGCGATCCATCGCGTCGAGGCCAAGCTGATCGACCTCAAGGCGGGAGAGCGCGCCGTCGGCAGCAGATGCATCGACGATCTCATGCCCGGCTGCGTGGGCGAAATCGCGCACGCGTCGCAGCAGCCGCCCGGCGATACGGGGCGTGCCGCGTGCGCGGCGGGCGACCTCCCGTGCGCCATCGGCAGCGATGGGTAGGGCGAGCAGACGCGCGGCGCGGCTCACCACCAGCTCCAGCTCGTCCACCGTGTAGAAATTGAGCCGGACGGGAATACCGAACCGATCGCGGAGCGGCGTGGTCAGCAGGCCTTGCCGGGTCGTCGCACCAACCAGCGTGAAGCGCGGCAGATCGATCCGAACGGAGCGCGCGGATGGCCCCTCGCCAATCATGATGTCGAGAGCGCGATCCTCCATTGCGGGATAGAGCACCTCTTCCACTGCCGGATTGAGGCGATGAATCTCGTCAATGAACAGCACGTCGCCATCGTCGAGATTAGTGAGCAGCGCGGCGAGATCGCCCGACTTGGCGATGACGGGGCCGGATGTGGCGCGGAAGCCGACGCCCATTTCCTTCGCGACAATTTGGGCCAGGGTCGTCTTGCCAAGGCCCGGAGGCCCGAAAAACAATACATGGTCAAGCGCTTCGCCCCGCGCTTTCGCGGCGGAGACGAACACGCGCAGATTTTCGCGCGCCGCCTTCTGCCCCACAAACTCGTCGAGCGACTTGGGGCGCAGGGCGGCATCCATGTCGTCCGGCGCACGGAGAGGCGAGGTCAGCGAATTGGGCTCAGCCATGCCGTATTTTGCTGATGAAGGAGTTGTCACGCATTACCGCCTCATATTCGCATTCCAGCAATATGCCATCTGTAGCGTGATTGTGCGTGCGGAAACGGCTAGACAGGTCTTCTGTTTGGATGCCCGCCGGGCGACGACTGGAAAACGAAGGAGAGACAAGATGCTGAAATCGACACGGATCACGACGCTGGTGCTGGCCGGCCTTGTGATGTCCGCCGCCGGGCCGGCTATTGCCCAACCGACGCCGCCCCCGCCGCGCGCCAAGGGACCGAGCCTCGCTTCTGCGGTCGAGGCGGCGCAGATTGCGATCAACACCTGCCTCGCCAATGGCTACAAGACGACCGCGCTCGTCGCCGATGCCGACGGGGAACCTGTGGCGATGCTCTCGGCGGACAGCGCGCAGCTGCGCACGCACAATATCGCGCGCGGCAAGGTGGCGACCGTTATCCGCTACAAGGTCGCAAGCGGCGAGATCATGGACCGGGTCGCCAAGGAACCCGCGCTCGCGGCGGAAACAAAGGCCGACCCCAAGATCAACGGCTTCGCCTGGCGCGGCGGCCTCCCCATCATGTCCGGCGGCGAACTGATCGGCGCGATCGCGGTTTCCGGCGCGCCCGGCGGAGACAAGGACGAAGCCTGCATCGAGCCGGCGCTGCCGAAGATCAAACCACGGACGAACTGAGCAGGACAGGGCGGGCCGGGGCATCGTTGCTCCGGCCGGCTGGCCTTCCCGGTTTGGCGAGGTTAAGGCTATGCCATGACCGACCATCCCGATCTTGTTAGCATATCGCCCCCCCCGGAGCAGCTTGCCGCCCCGCTGGCGGAGTGCTTTACCGTCCATGTGAAGTCCGGTCCCCGGACGACCCGCGCGATCGTCGGCCCCGGCACCATGCGCCTCTCCGCGCAGGACATGGAGCGCTATCCCGCGCTTGAGATCATCTCCATCAACGGCGTCGGCTATGATGGCGTGGATATAGCGGCGGCGCAGGCGCGGGGCATCCGCGTCACGACGACGGCCGGCGTGCTCACCAATGATGTCGCCGACCTTGCCATTGGCCTGATGCTGGCGGTGGAACGGCGAATCGCCGTGAATGATCGCGCTGCGCGGGCTGGTACATGGCAGGTGCCGCTCAGCCGCCGTGCGGCCGGGCGGCGCGTCGGCATTTTCGGGATGGGGCAGATCGGTCTGGCCATTGCCCACCGCGCCGAGCCCTTTGCGGGCGAAGTTCTCTATTGCGCCCGCTCGCAGAAGTCCGTCCCGTGGACATTCAAGGCCGACATCGAATCTCTTGCCGAAGCCAGCGACGTGCTGATCATCATCGCGCCCAGCGGTCCTGACACCCGCGCCATTGTGAACGCCCGGGTACTGGAAAAGCTCGGCAAGGACGGCGTGCTGGTGAACGTGGCACGCGGTAGCCTCGTCGATGAAGTAGCGCTAGTCGCGGCGCTGGAGGCGGGCATCATTGCCGGCGCGGGGCTGGACGTGTTCGAGGACGAACCGCATATTCCCGAGGCGCTCAAGCGCATGGATCACGTCGTGCTTTCGCCGCATCAGGGCAGCGCAACCGTCGTGTGCCGGCAGGAGATGGCCGATCTGGTGCTCGCCAATCTGGACGCGCATTTCGCCGGAAAGCCATTGCTGACACCGCTGGTCTAAGCCCTATTTCGCTGCCTTGCGGAGCGCCATCCTCACGAGGGCATCGAGGGTCGCGTCCGGCCCCAGCTCAGCCTCCGCCGTTGCGACCGCCGCGCCAGCTTCGCCCGGTTTGAAGCCGAGGCTCTGCAAGGCCGAGACGGCATCGGCAGACAGGCTGCCGACCGGGGCGACGGTCGATCCCGCCAGCGGCGCGCTCCCGGCTGGTACCACGCCGGTCTTGTCTTTGAGCTCCCGCACGATCCGCTCGGCAAGTTTTGGGCCGACACCATTGGCGCGCGCCACCATCGCCTTATCCTGCATGGCGATCGCGCGGTGCAACTCGGCCGGCTCCAGCGCGGAGAGGATCGCGAGCGCCACCCGCGCACCCACGCCCTGAACGCCGGTGAGCAGCCGAAACCAGTCCCGCTCGTCCGCCGAAGCGAAGCCCACGAGGCGAATGAACTCCTCGCCGACCAGCATTTCCGTGTGGACCGTCACGCTCTCGCCCACGCGGCCCAGCGCCGCGAGCGTGCGGGACGACGCCCCGACGAGATAGCCGACGCCGCCAACGTCGATCACCGCATGATCGATGCCGGTGTCAGTGAGAATGCCCTTGAGATGCGCGATCATGGATGCGTCTTAGCGCAGCGGCAGGTGTGCGCCAGCGCTTATCGCCGCGAGGCTTATCGAATGAGGCCAGTCCGGGCCGCGCCTGCCGGAAGTTGCCAAAGTTGCCACTACGGTCCGTCAACTTCCGGTCCCAAAGGACATCGTGGTTGGGACAGGCGACAATGCACCGGACGCTGGGGCAGGACGAGACGCGCAACAATCATGACGGCATCGTGCCATGGTGCGGCCACTGTAGGACAGGGAAAAGCGGGCAGGGATCAAATGGGCGGCGCTCAAGTCCGATCGGCAGATATGGTCAACGCCGATCCAAAAGCGGCCTGTCCGGACACGCCGACATTGCGGTCATAGCCATTAACCGGCATCTTGTCGGTATGAGGTCGCACTTCACACTAGCCGGACTAGCCGGACTAGCCGGACTAGCCGGACTAGCCGCGTTCTTGCTGCTTGCGGCTTGCAGTCCAACCACTAGCGTCAGGAATGACACTGAAGCCGTGGTTTACGTGGACATCATAAAAAGCGGAATGCCTCGGCTACCATCCCCGCAAAAGCTTACTCCGGGCAATGTTATGACGGCGCCGTGGCCACCTGCTGAAGCAATCATGCTCTACAGCGGGAACAACCCGAGTAGCCTTCAACGCTTCGCGGTATCTCGGCTTTGCGACCTGAGTAGACGAAACTGCGAAATCCGAATATCCGCCCTGTCTAAGCCAAGCTCAAACGGCAGCTAGCCCCGACAAATCCGACGTTCCACTCCGATAAGCTGTAACCTAAAAGCGGCCTGTCCGGACCCGACGCCATTGCGGGCATTTGCCGGTCTGCTATTTTCAGACGCAGCCGGAGGAAATGAGTGTGGGCTTTTACAGGTCATTTTGCCGATGGTCCGACGGGATGCAGGAGGGAATGGCATCAGGTAAGCTTCTCTACACGATGGGCCTTTGGCCAATGTTTGCCACGGGATACTTCGGGCGCGGGTGGCTGATACCGTCAGGAATTTTCGCAACAGCTTGGGTAGTTTTCCATTTGTGGCGTTTCTGGGTCATCGCCAAGACCGGCTACATTGGGTATGTTCCAGACAAGGAGCGGCCTCATCCAATCATTGATGGCGTGCCGCCTACCAAGAAACAGAAAGACCCCCCGAACCTCCGCTAGCCCCGACAAAGCCGAAATCGCGCAGCCGGGATTTGCTTACTGACGGCGGACAGTCGCGCAGCGGCGATCCTGCGTGTGCGGATCAAGGCGCGTAGCGACATGCCCGGGCCATGTGGATGATTGCGCATCAGCACCTCACGGTGGCAAGAGGCTGCTCATGCCAACGATCGCCCTGCTCCTCGTCTCCAACATCTTTATGACCATTGCCTGGTACTGGCACCTCAAGGGCGGGATGGGAAAGCCGCTGCTGCTGGTCATCCTCATCAGCTGGGCCATCGCGTTCGTCGAATATTGCTTCGCGGTCCCCGCCAATCGCATTGGCTATCTGCATGGCTGGAGCGCCGGTCAGCTCAAGGTCACGCAGGAAGTGATTGCGCTGCTCGTCTTCGGCGTGTTCATGGTCACATGGCTGGGCGAACCGCTTCATTGGCGGCACTTCGCGGCGTTTGCCTGTCTCGTGGGCGCGGTTGGCTTTCTGTTCGTCGGGCGGAGCTGAGGAGGGCGGCGGCGCGGTCGCTGTGATCCTGCTCTAGCGGGCAGGGCCAAGCCGCCGGGCGCTGGCAAGATGATGGGCATGAGTGATGGCGACGGCGAGTGCATCGGCGGCATCAGGCCCGTCGATCGTCGCGCCGGGCAGCAGCCGCTGGATCATCGCGTGGATCTGGTCCTTGCTGGCGTTGCCCACACCCACCACGGACTTTTTGACGAGACGGGCGGCATATTCGCCCACCTCGATGCCAGCCCGCGCCGCGCCGAGCAGCACTACACCGCGGGCCTGCCCGAGCTTTAGCGTCGATTGGGGGTTGGCGTTGACGAAGACTTCCTCGACAGCCGCGCCGTCGGGCCGGTGGGTGAGGATGAGGTCTGTGAGAGCCGTGTCGAGCGCAAGGAGTCGGTCGGCGAGCGGCTTTTTGGCATCCGTCGCGATGCGGCCATTGCCGATGTGGGAGAGGCGATTGCCCTCCGCCACGATCAGCCCCCAGCCGGTTGTGCCGAGGCCGGGATCAAGACCGAGGATCAGCATGAAATCAAACCGGAAGGCCGAAGCGCCGGCCCAGCGTTACCATGATGAGGTAGAGGGTGACCGTGAGAGCGCAGGCGACCGACAGGGCAATCCAGAAGCCGATGCCCTGACGCAAAATGACAGGAATCAGCAGGAACATCGGCAGCGATGGCAGCACGTACCAGAAGGTCGCCTCGGCATGGCGCGCCATATTCTCCGCGTCCGGCCGGCCCGCCCAGAGCAGGATCATGCCAAGCACGGAAATCAGCGGTAAGGAGGCGACGAGCGCGGCCAGTGCCGGCGCTCGCTTGCCGATTTCGGCGATGGCGACAATCAGCGCGCCCGAGAGCAACGCCTTGGCCACCAGGGCCAACATCAGCCCAGCTTCTCCATCACCTCGTCCGAGACTTCGTAATTGCCCCAGACGGTCTGGACGTCATCGTCCTCCTCGAGCGCATCGACCAGCTTGAGCAGAGTCGCGGCGTTGCTTTCGTCGAGCTCCACAGTGGTCTGCGGCTTCCAGGCGAGCTTGGCGCTTTCTGCTTCACCGAGTGCTGCTTCGAGACCCTTGGCGACCTCGTGCAGCGCGTCCTGCGCTGTCCAGATGGCGTGCTCGTCCTCGCTCGATTCGACGTCCTCCGCGCCGGCTTCCAGAGCCGCCTCGAATATCTTCTCCGCGTCGCCCACGCTGGCGGGGTAAGTTATGAGGCCCATACGGTCGAAGCCATGGGACACCGCGCCGGACGCGCCGAGATTGCCGCCATTTTTGGAGAAGGCGGTGCGGACATTGGTGGCCGTGCGGTTGCGGTTGTCGGTCAGCGCCTCGACGATGATGGCGACGCCGCCGGGGCCATAGCCCTCATAGCGCACTTCCTCGTAATTTTCCGCGTCGCCCCTGCTCGCCTTGTCAATGGCGCGCTGGATATTGTCCTTGGGGACGGACTGCGCCTTGGCCGCATTGATGGCGAGGCGCAGGCGGGGGTTCATGTCCGGATCGGGCGCGCCCATCTTGGCCGCCACGGTGATTTCGCGGGCGAGCTTGGAGAAGGCGGCGGCGCGCTTCTTATCCTGCGCGCCCTTGCGATGCATGATGTTCTTGAATTTGCTATGGCCTGCCACAGCCGGCTCCTGCCTGTTTTGTTCGGGATAGGGCGCGGTCTCTAGCTGGCGTGGGGGAACCGCGCAACCCAAGCGGGTGTGGGCAGACGTTGGAAAATCAACCCTCGGGATCGCCTTCCATGCCATAAGTGATACGGATACGGACCCACGTGCCGATCTGCGGCTTGCCGTCGATGCGCGGCGGCATCACGCGGAATTGCCAGGCTGCCTGACGGACGGCGCGGGCGAAGCCCGAGCCCATGGGGGACTCGCCGAGCGACTGGCAGTTATCGACATGATAATCCTCGATGGTGCGGCAGGCGACCAAACCCCAGCCGCGCCGGGGCCGGTTGGCCGGCAGGTATCCTGCGAGTTCCGCATCCGTGGGCTTGCGATACCATTCCGCCTCGTAGAGCGTGACGCCGCCCGGCCCCTGACCCGGCCCGTAGACGGCCTTGCTGTCGCCCTTGCTGGCGGACGCGGAGGGGGCCTTGCCGAGTTTAGATATGTCGGTCCCTGCCAGATCCATCTCGATGAAGGCAGGCTGCTGCGGCACGGGCGCCGCGCTGGGAACAGGGGGGGGCTTGGCGGCCGGCGGGGCTGCGGCCGCTTCCTCCGCCTTGCTCTTCTCGGCTTTTTTCTCTTGCCTCTTCTCGCTCTTTTCCTTGTCGGGCGAGGGCGGGGCGGGAATGAGGAAGCCGGTCAGCCCATGCTCCTGCATGCGGACGAAGACTGGGCCACGAATGTAGAGCACGGCCAGCAAGACTAGCAGGTGAAGCGCGATGGTAAGCGCCAGAGCAACGCCGTTCCGTCGGTGCGTTTCCCTGCTCCAGGACGCGCCATAGCCCGTCCCGCGCCCGGCGGCATCGTCGTCCAGGAAAGAGGGGTCAGGCAAGGGCGCGTCCGTCGAGGGCTTGTCGGGGCGCTATAGCCGGGCTTGCTGAACCGCGCCTGTCAAAAAAGCGACGCCACCCCTGCCGGAGATCAGACGGAAACGGCCGTGCCCGTAGCGGAGACCATCAGCATCGAGCCTTTGGCGCCCAGAACTTCGTAATCGAGATCGACCCCGATCACGGCATTGGCGCCCAGCGAGATTGCGCGCTGCTGCATTTCGCTCAGCGCCTCCTCGCGGGCGCGGGCAAGAACGTCCTCATAGGCGCCCGAGCGCCCGCCCACGATATCCCGCACACTGGCGAACAGATCGCGAAAGAGATTGGCGCCCACAATCACTTCACCAGTCACGACGCCGTGATAGCGCTGCACGGGACGGCCATCGATGCCATTGGTCGTGGTGACGATAAAGTCCTTGTTGGCGGGGTCATTGCCCCAGGGGGAATCGGCCATGTTCTGCTAGCTCCTCTGGTTCGTGTCTCCCGCCGCGACGATCACTCCATTCCGAGCGCCGCCAGATAGGTCTGGAGAATCGCTTCCATCTCCTGGCGGTCATGCGCCGGCATTTTCCGCAATCTGACGATTTGACGCATGATTTTAACATCATAACCCGTCGCCTTGGCTTCAAGGTATACGTCCTTGATATCGTCCCCAATGCCTTTCTTCTCTTCCTCGAGGCGCTCGATACGCTCGATAAGAAGGCGCAGCTGGTCGGCGGCGACGTTGGGTTCGCTCATGGGGTCTGGTCTTTCGCTGAATGAATCCGAAGGCGCTCCTTATTCACGCGGTGGCGGTCATGTCCAGACATCGCCGGAACCATCCACAGCTTTCGCGAAGCGGCGCGCGAAGTTTTTTCGTACCCATGTCACATCCGGGGAGAGTCATCTCGTCATGCCTGTGCAACCCAGACAAGGAGTGACCCTGATGACCGCCAAGCTCGATCCGTTCGCCGCTGCCCCGCATCTCATGAAGAGTTTTTACGCGCTGTCCACCGCCGTCAACGAGAGCCTTGAGCCCAGCCTCGTCGAGCTGGTGAAGATCCGCGCCTCGCAGATCAACCAGTGCGCCAACTGCATCAACATGCACACGGTCGACGCCCGCTGGCAGGGCGAAACCGAGCAGCGCATCTATCTGCTCTCGGCATGGCACGAGGCGCCGTGCTATACAGATCGCGAGCGCGCCGCCCTGGCCTGGACAGATGCGCTGACAACGATCGCGCAGGGGCACAGCCAGCAAGAAGCCCACGCGGCGCTCGCCGCGCACTTCACGGAGGAAGAGCAGGTGAAGCTGACCCTCATCATCAACATCATCAACGCCTGGAACCGGATCGCGGTGGGGTTCGACCTCTGGTACGAGACGCCGGCGAAGGCAGCAGCCTGATGACAGCCGCGACTGCGAACGACGCGGCGGCCACTTTCGATCCGCTGCGTCCTCGCCTCGTCCGCGTCGCTTATCGGATGCTCGGTTCGGTGGTCGACGCGGAAGATGTTGTGCAGGACGCCTTCATTCGCTGGATGAGCGCCGACCGCGCCACGATTCGCGAGCCCGAGGCGTTCCTGCGCCGGGTTGTGACCCGCTTATGCCTCGACCAGATGAAGTCTGCCCGCGTCCGGCGCGAGACCTATGTCGGCCCGTGGCTGCCCGAGCCTTTCGTCACCGACGAGCAAGAAGAGGCCGAAGACGTGACGCTGCCGCTCATGCTGGCGCTGGAACGGCTTTCGCCGCTGGAGCGGGCGGCTTTCCTGCTGCACGATGTGTTCGGCATGAGCTTTGACGAGGTGTCCGCCACGATCGACCGGGACGCGGCGGCCTGCCGACAGCTCGCTTCCCGTGCCCGCGAACATGTTCGCGAAGCGCGGCCGCGCTATCATGTCGAACAAACGGAGGGACTGCGCATTGCCGACGCTTTCTTCGCTGCGTCGCGCAGTGGCGACATGACCGCGCTTGGCGCGATGCTGGCGGAAGGCGTGAGTTTCCACAGCGACGGTGGCGGCAAACGCCCGGCGGCGGTGCGACCGGCCATCGGCGTCCGGCAGGTCATGCAGGTCCACAAGGCGCTGGCCGTGCTGTTCGGCAAATATGGCTCGACGCTGGTGCGGACCTGCCTCGTCAACGGCTTGCCCGGCTTCGTGACGCGCGAGGCGGACGGCGCGCTTCAGACCACCGCGCTGGACATTGAGCATGGCCGGATTTCTGCCATTTATGTGATGCGTAATCCGGACAAGCTGCGGCACCTGAACTAGGGCGGTCACATTCGGTTCTGACCATCAAAAGTCATCCCGGCCTCCGAGCCGGGATCCCGCTTTTTTCCCCTAGAGAGAAGAAAGGCAGCTGGACCCCGGGGGGCAAAGCCTGCCCTGAGCCTGTCGAAGGGCCCGGGGTGACGAAGGAGACAGGAAGCCTCAGGCCTCGGTCAGCGCCGGCTGGACGAACAGCTCCGCGATCTGCACGGCGTTGAGCGCGGCACCTTTACGCAGATTGTCGCTCGCGATGAACAGCGCAAGGCCGTGCTCCACAGTGGGATCGACACGCACACGGCCGACGAACACCGGATCTTTGCCCGTTGCTTCGAGCGGATTGGGCACGGCGCTTACCACCACGCCGTCCGCGCCTTCCAGCAGGGCAAGGGCATCGGCAGGGCTCAGCGGACGCTCGAACTCGGCGTTGATCGAGAGCGAGTGACCAGTGAAGACCGGCACGCGCACGCAGGTGCCCGAGACGGGAAGGCCGGGGATTTCGAGAATCTTGCGGCTCTCGTCGCGCAGCTTGAGCTCTTCCTCGGTATAGTCGTCCTCGCCCAGCACATAGTTCAGCGGCACGACATTGTGCGCGATCGGCACCGCCCACTTCTCCGGTGCGGGCACGAAGTCGGCGCTGCCGTTGCGCGCCAGCTCGGCGCAACGATCGCCCACGGCGGCGACCTGCCCGGCGAGCACTTCGATGCCGGCGATGCCGCCACCGGAAACCGCCTGATACGTGCTGACGATCAGCCGCTTTAGGCCTGCCGCGTCATGCAGGGGCTTGAGCACGGGCATTGCGGCCATGGTCGTGCAATTGGGGTTGGCGATGATGCCACGGGGCAGATGATCGAGCGCGTGACCGTTCACTTCCGCGACGACCAGCGGCACTTCCGGATCGGAGCGCCAGGCCGAGCTGTTGTCGATGACGACAGCGCCCGCCGCAGCGACCTTCGGCGCGAGCGCCTTGCTGGTCGATCCGCCAGCGGAGAAGAATACGACATCGAGCCCGGCATAGTCGGCGTTCTCGGCGTTCTCGACTGTGATGGCCTGGCCCTGCCAGTCGATAGTCGAACCGGCCGAACGCGCGGACGCGAACAGGCGAATCGAGGCGACCGGGAAATTCCGCTCGGCGAGCAACTCGCGCATCATCGAGCCGACGAGGCCGGTCGCGCCGACAATGCCGACATTTACGGGGCGATCAAAACTGGGTCGGTTTCTGGCAGTCATGTCAAAGCGTCTCCTTATATTTGGGGAGGCGCGGGGTCTTGCCAGTGTCTCGACAGGGTCCCCGCGCTTCAGGCGGGGCGTCTGTCCGGATGGCTGGGCCTCAGAGGCCGCGCGCACCCATGACCGCCCCGCGTAAGCGGGTCGGTTTGGTAATAATCGGCATGGCGATCATCATGGACATCGCGGCGCCCATAGGGGTGCTTTGATGCGCTGTAAAGGGCGATAACACGCACATCATTGCCTAGTGCGCGTTCTTCGCGACGCTTTCCTTCATCCGGGTCAGCTGGGCTTCCGTCGCCTCGCCTTGGTAACGCCCTTTCCACTCGGCAAACGGCATGCCGTAGATGATTTCGCGCGCCTCATCGCGGTTCATCGTCCCGTCCGCTTCGGCGATCCAGTCCGCCAGACAGTTGCGGCAAAAGCCGGCAAGGCCCATCAGATCCACATTCTGCGCGTCCGTCCGGTGTTGCAAATGCTCAACCAGTCGACGGAAAGCGGCTGCTGCGGTCTTGTCATCAATGTCGGTTATCGGCATGGGCTGCTCCAAAGATTTGCGCCATCCTTGTCGTGCAGGACAGATCGCGGCAAGCATCGTTCGACCAGAAGGTCGGGAGCCCAGACACGGATACAAGGGGTGTATTGCACGCGATGAGCATGAAGAAGATCGCACCGCGCACACGCAAGGTCCGCATTCTCGCGACGCTGGGACCAGCGAGCAGCAATGAGGACATGATCCGTAAGCTGTACATGGCGGGCGCGGATGCCTTCCGCCTCAACATGAGCCATGGCGCGCATGAAGGGCACGCGAAGAACGTGGAGATCATCCGGGCGCTGGAGAAGGAATTTCTGCGGCCCACGACGATCCTCGCGGATTTGCAGGGGCCGAAGCTGCGCGTCGGCACCTTCGAGAACGGCCCGGTCATGCTGGAGACGGGCTCCGGCTTCGTGCTCGACCGGGACGAGACGCCCGGCAATGTCCTTCGGGTCAATCTGCCGCATCCGGAGATTTTCGCGGCGCTGACGCCGGGCAGCCGACTGCTGCTTGACGACGGCAAGCTGGTGTTGCGCGTACAGGTGGTCGAGGAAACCCGCATCGAGACCATCGTCGAAGTCGGCGGTGTGCTTTCCGAGCGCAAGGGCGTGAACGTGCCTGACGTGGTGCTGCCGATGGCGGCGCTGACGCCGAAGGACCGACGTGACCTCGCCTTCGCGATGGAAGCGGGCGTGGACTGGGTCGCACTCAGCTTCGTCCAGCGTCCGGAAGATCTGGCGGAAGCGCGCAAGCTGATGGGCGGCTATGGCGCGCTGCTCGCCAAGATCGAGAAACCGGCGGCGGTTACGCGGCTGGAGGAAATCCTCGAGCAGGCCGACGCAGTGATGGTCGCGCGCGGCGATCTCGGCGTCGAGCTGCCGCCCTATGCCGTGCCGCCGCTCCAGAAGCAGATCGTCGAGAGCGCCCGTCGGCTCGGCAAACCGGTGGTCGTCGCCACGCAGATGCTCGAATCGATGATCAAGGCGCCGACGCCCACGCGCGCTGAGGTGTCGGACGTCGCCACGGCGGTGTATGACGGGGCGGACGCGGTGATGCTCTCGGCGGAGACGGCAGCGGGAGACTGGCCGGAAGAGGCCGTCTCCATGATGAACAGCATTGCCCACAGCGTGGAGCGCGATCCGGGCTATTTCGACCGGCTGCATTTCACCAGCACCCGGCCCGACCCGACCACAGCGGACGCGCTGGCCGAGGCGTGCAAATCGATCACCCAGACGGTAAGTGCTGCGGCAATCGTGTGCTTCACGTCGTCCGGCAACACCGTGCGACGCATCGCGCGCGAACGCGCGGCCGCGCCGATCCTGGCGCTGACGCCCCGGACGGACACGGCGCGCAGAATGGGGCTCACATGGGGCGTCCATGCGGTGCGCACCAAGGACATCGGTAGCTTCGAGGAAATGATCGGCAAGGCGAAGCGCATGGCGCTGCGCCACAAGCTAGCGCGCGGCGGGGACAAGATCATCGTGCTTGCTGGCGTGCCGTTCGGCACGCCGGGCTCAACCAACGTGCTGCACGTTGCCTCCATTCGCGGCGATGAGCTCAAGGCACACGGCGAGGACTGAGGAATTTCGAAGCTGCGCTGGGTGAGGCAGCGCGTCGGAAACGCGTGGATCAGCGGAGAGGCTGCGGCGGCGCGTGGGAGATTGTTGACGACGCCGTCTCCCGTTTGGGGTAATCCTTCGCGCTCTGGTGTTGAGGGGCCTCCCATGCGCGGCACACATTCCGAATTGCACCTCGTCACGCGTATCGGATGGTTGCGCGCAGCCGTTCTCGGCGCGAATGACGGCATTGTTTCAACCGCAAGCCTCATCCTTGGCGTCGCGGCGGCGGCACAAGGTCGCGGCGAGATCATTCTGGCTGGCGTCGCGGGGCTGGTAGCCGGGGCAATGTCGATGGCGGCGGGCGAGTATGTCTCGGTTAGCTCGCAGGCTGACACCGAAGCAGCCGATCTCGCGCGAGAGCGCGCCGAGCTCGCTTCGGCTCCCGATCTAGAAATGGCGGAATTGTCCGGCATCTATCAGCAGCGAGGGGTCGAGAAGGCCACTGCCGACGAGGTCGCGCGTCAAATGATGGCGCATGATGCGCTGGAAGCGCACGCACGCGATGAGCTGAGCATCACCAACGTCACGACCGCCCGCCCGGTACAGGCGGCGTTTACTTCTGCCGTGACCTTCACCGCAGGCGCTGCCTTGCCGCTTGTTCTTGCCGCCCTCATGCCCCTAGGCCGACCGCTCGTGATTGGCGTTGCGTTGGCCTCGTTGCTGTTTCTTGCCGGACTGGGTGCAGTCGGGGCGATGGCGGGAGGCGCGAAGGTGGCGAAAGCAGTCTTGCGGGTCACGTTCTGGGGCGCGGTCGCCATGGCGGTGACGGCGGGCATCGGATCGGTCGTCGGGACGGCGGTCTGACTGCGAAAAGAGTCGCCTGCGGGCCTGCTCGTGCCGGCACACAAAGGAAAAGCCCGCGCGGCAGATGCCGGCGGGCGTTTCCGTTTCAGACGTTCGGCGCGGGCGAACCCGTGCCGGCGTGGCTTCAGCCCTGGCGGGCTTTGAAGCGACGGTTCGTCTTGTTGATGACGTAGGTGCGGCCGCGACGACGAATCACGCGGTTATCCCGGTGACGGTCCTTGAGCGACTTGAGGCTGTTG
>PJTZ01000214.1_pt1 | contig 20713 bp, 21 predicted proteins | sample 1512131 | NCBI WGS metagenome assembly PJTZ01 (sample SAMN08177679, study PRJNA422409) | Soil metagenome, whole genome shotgun sequencing project. | reverse complement strand
TGGTCCCCCCGGTATTGCCAGGTAAGGCCCGCCATACGCGCGAACGGAAGACAGGCGACCCCATCTCCATCCGGTCCCCCGCCCCGATCGTTCGTCGCGACCGCGCAGCCTGGGCGGGAGTGCGAACAATGTGCATCAGGTCAAGGGTGGCGGGGATAAGTATTTTGGAGAGCCCGTTCTAACCACACCCACGGGGCTGCCCTCGGACTTGATCCGAGGGCCGTTACTCGCGAGCGCTATTGTGTGGGCTGTGGCTTGCGACGTGGCCCTCGGGGCAAGCCCGAGGGCAGCGCGGTGGGTGTTGGTAGGCGCGGTTCGAGAAAGAGCTCGGGCGGATTTGGAGAAGCACCGGCTGTGGGGGCGAGGGGTTTTCTAAACCGGCGTGATTTCGATCGAGGCGGCAGAGCGCGTGCTGGGGCCGTTATAGACGGCTTCGATATTGTTGCCATCGGGGTCGAGCACGAAGCAGGCGTAATAGCCGGGATGGTAATCACGGTCTCCCGGCGCGCCATTGTCCGTGCCGCCGGCCTTGAGCGCGGCGTGATAGAAGGCATCGACCATGGCTTTGTCGCGTGCCTGAAAGGCAAGATGGACGTGTGTGGGGATCGTACGCGCATCGGCCGCATCGATGAACAACTCATCGACCTGTAGCCAGCCTTGTCCCGATGCGGTGATCGGGATTTCCAAAGCTTGGAGCACGGCTTCGTAGAAATAGCGCGTGGTAACGAAATTGCGTGCGCGCAGATGCACATGGTCGAACAGTCGACCGGTATGAAATTGCATGATGAAAAATCTCAAAAAGAAACGCCCGGATCTGAGATCCGGGCGCTTGCTGATTATTCGGCTTCGTCGGCCGGGGCGGAATTGAGCTGCCCGTATTTTTCAGGCCCGATCTTGTCGAGCAATTCGAGCTGGGTTTCGAGGAAGTCGATATGGCCTTCCTCGTCGGCCAGCAGTTCTTCGAAGAGGTTCTTGGAGACATAGTCGCCAAGCTCTTCGCAAAGCTCGCGGCTGGCCTTGTAGGCTGCGCGGGCATCATATTCACCGGCCAGATCGGCCTCGAGAACTTCCTTGATGGTCTGACCGATGCGCAGCGGCGCAACGCGCTGCAGGTTCGGGTGGCCTTCAAGGAAGATAATGCGTTCAATCAGCTTGTCGGCGTGGTGCATTTCCTCGATGGATTCAGCACGTTCCTTGCTGGCCAGGCGCTTATAGCCCCAGTCATCGAGAAGACGATAATGGACCCAATACTGGTTGACTGCGCCAAGTTCGAGAAAGAGGGCTTCGTTAAGCCGCTCGATGACCTGTGCTTCGCCTTTCACGACGTACTCCAATCCGTTGCTTTTTGAGCTTTTCGAGCCCGGACTGGATGTTTACCAGCTCAGCGGGCTCATGGGCTTGCTGTGCGTGGTAGTTTTCGGTGACCCGCACGATAATGTCCACCACATTCGGCACACAACCAGAGCATTTCGCACGGCGATTAAGCTCGGCATAGACCTTTGCAGGGACAACAAGCTGCCAGGGGTCGGCCTTGAGCAGATCGAGCACGATGTCCTCGATCTCTTTCGAGCTGATCATGTTGCATTGACAGACAAGCATGGCGGGGGCCGGAATGGGGTCTCAACGGGCGGGAATTAACGTCGTTCATTCCTGAATGTCAACGTCATAAATTGCCGCGCTCGGCGCGGATTAAACTGCCGACAGTGCTGAACCGGACAGGGCGTTGAAGCGTAGTTGCAGCATAGCTGGTGGACACTATGCGTATCGAGCCTCTCGACATCTTCAATTTCCTTGTTCCCAAGGATGGCAACAGCAGGCTTGTCGCCGGGGACGTCGCATATGGACAAGATGCCCGGCTGCGCCTCGATATTTACGCTCCGGCCAGTCGGGAGCGAGGGCCATTGCCGGTGGTCGTCTTCTTTTATGGCGGCAGCTGGGATAGCGGCAAGAAGAGTGCTTATGCCTTTGTGGGACGTGCGCTTGCCGCGCTTGGATATGTCGTGGTTGTGCCGGACTACCGGCTCTTGCCCCATGTCGAATATCCGGTGTTTCTGCGTGACTGCGTTGCTGCGCTCGATTGGGTGAGCGACACTATCGCGGCCTATGGTGGCGATGCTGACCGACTTCTGACGGCGGGCCACTCGGCCGGCGCCTACAATGCCGTGATGGCGGTGTTGGATCGTTCGCTTGGGCTATCTGCCAGGGTACGGGCTGTGGCGGGGCTGTCCGGTCCCTATGATTTTTACCCCTTCGATGGTCCGGTTTCCCTCCGGGTGTTCGGGCAGGCAGAGGATGCGCCGGCAACGCAACCCGTCAACCACGTGTGGGCCGGTGCGCCGCCGATGTTTCTGGCGACCGGCGAGGATGATCGCATGGTGTTGCCGCGGAACAGCGATCGTCTGACAAAGGCATTGAGCGGCGTTGGCGTGGCGGCAGAAGCGCGACACTATCCCGGCATTGACCACGCAGGAATGCTGCTGGCGCTGAGCCGACCACTGAGATCGCGGGCCGCCGTGCTCGCCGATATGGCGGCATTTTTTGAGCGGGTTATGGCGGATCAGACGTGAGGGGCTTTGCCCTCGCGCGCCTGGCGCTGGCGCGCCGCGATCAATGCGGCAGAGGCCGCGGTGCGATGGGACGACGAGAAAAACTCACGATGAACAATTACGAGAATTGTCGCCACACAGACGGCAATGCTCAACCATTCGGACACGAACCAGGCCACGGTGGGCACGGAGAAATAATAGGCGCGGATGCCGCTGTTGAAATTCTTGGCGCCCAGCGCGTTCATGCGCGCTATGGAGTCGATTTCCTCGTCGGTCGTGTCACGATCATGGTCGAGCGCGCCCAGCATGATGCAGAAATGATTGAACTGGCGCAGTGACAGGGTGAAGGCAAAAAAGGCCAGCACGAACATGGTCAGCATGACGCCGAGATGGATCTGCACGTCGAGCACCGTATAGGTGCGTTCCAGCGACAGCGAATCGAGCGCTTCCATCAGCGTCGGCAATTGCCCGAAGACCGCAAATACGGCGAGCACCAGCAGCACCGAGGTGGAGGCGAGAAAGCTCACCGAGCCCATGATATTGCCGGAGAGAATGGCGTCGAACGGGCTTTCACGGCGGGCGGCATTCGCCACCCAGCGCCGCCGCTGCATATTCATGATGGCCGACAGCGAGGGCCGCAGTTTTTCCACCTGCGGCACGACGATATTGTAAGCCAGATAGACCAGAAGTGGAAAAAGAGAGGTCAGCAGCGTCGTCACAAAAGGGCCCCCGGAGCCAAGGCAAATCGGGGCTGACTATAGTGCGGCAGAGCGGTTTGGCTACAGACTTCAGATGGGACGCGGATTGCGCCGGTGAACGGCGTCGATGTCCTTGAGCATGTCGGTGGAGAGAACGAGGTCTGTACCGGCCAGGATCTGTGTCAGTTGATCTGTGCTGGTTGCTCCGATGATGGTCGAGGTCATGAAGGGGCGGCTGCGGCAAAAGGCGATGGCCATGTGGACCGGATCGAGCCCATGCTTTGCCGCCACAGCGTGATAATCGCGCGTTGCCTGCTCAGAATGTTCATTGAGCCGCCACAAGCCCTTCTGGAAATCCTTGCGGCTGCCCTTGGGCGTGGCGCCGTTGAAATATTTGCCAGTGAGCATGCCGGCGGCCAGCGGGGAATAGGCCAGAAGGCCAACCTGTTCGTGGTGGCTAAGCTCGGCCAGATCATGGTCGAACATGCGGCGCAGAAGGCTATATTCATTCTGCACTGAGACGAGGCGCGGCAGGCCGTTCTGTTCGGCAATGCGCAGCCATTGGGTAATGCCCCAGCTGGTTTCGTTGGAGACGCCGATATGGCGGATTTTGCCTTCGCGCACCAAAGCCCCGAGGGTTTCGAGCATGTCGGTGATATTGGCCAGAACGTCGGGCGTGTTCTGCGTGCTGGGATCGTAGTTCCAGTAGTTTTCGAAGTGATAATGGCCGCGGCTGGCCCAATGGATTTGGTAGAGGTCGATATAATCGGTCTTGAGGCGGCGGAGGCTGTTTTCCAGCGCCTCGCGGATAGAAGGGCCATCGGCCCGCCGCCCGCCCCGCAGGAAGGACGAGCCGCCACCGCCGATCTTGCTGGCCAGCACCCAATTCTGACGGTCACCATTGGCAGCGAACCAATTGCCAATGATTTCCTCGGTGCGTCCGCTGGTTTCCGGGCTGCCGGGTACGGCATAAAGCTCGGCAGTATCCATGAAATTGATGCCAGCATCGCGCGCCATGGCAATCTGGGCATGGCCCTCTGCTTCGGTGTTCTGGCTGCCCCATGTCATGGTGCCAAGGCAGATGTCGGTCACTTTGAGGTCGGTGCGGCCGAGCGTGTTGAATTGCATCAAGAAAATTCCATGAAGGCTGGTCGAGGGCGGGCGTGACCCTAGTGCAAGGGGGCGATGCTGGAAAGCCTTTCAGCGGCATTTGCCGATGGGTTAAGCGTCCATACAGAAGATCTTTCCCCAGGCTGTCAAAAAACCGTCGCAAGGGGTTGAGGTCTGCCGCAACTCCCCCTATATAGCCTTCACACCGCGCCCACGGCGCTGTGTTTGACGCGGGATGGAGCAGCCCGGTAGCTCGTCAGGCTCATAACCTGAAGGTCGCAGGTTCAAATCCTGCTCCCGCAACCAATGCACCCCTAAATGCTTCGGCGTTTAGGGGTGTTTCCTTTTTCAGGCTATCGTTTTCTCTTTTCTGGTTGTTCCCGCAACGCGGGAGATTGGCTGCGGCTATTGCCGCATCAGTGCGTCTTGGGCGCAATGTGACGAGTTTCGTGCGCAGAAAATGGCGATGACCGCGGGCACCGCGAAGCCCGCAAAAAGTTGCCCGCCGTCTTCAATTTATTAGACTACTAATTCAATAGACATTGTTGAGTTGTTCCAGTGTCGGCGTAGGCTTTGTCCCAGTCGGGGCTGTAAGGCGGCCCGTCAAGAAAAGGGGCACAAAGTGTCATTGGTCACGCGCATCGGCAGGAAATTCGGTCATTCTCTGGTTGTGGGGGCGCTGCTGGCGTCTGTGTCGTCTGGCGCTATTCTGGCGCAGGAAGAGCCTGTGCGGGGCGGAACGCTGGTCTATCTGGAGCAGCAGGCTCATACCAATCTTTATCCACCAGCCGGTGGTTTTTACCCCAATAGCGGCATTCTCAACCAGATCACCGACAAGCTCACCTGGCAAAATCCAGAGACGCTCGAAAACGAGCCGTGGATCGCCGAGAGTTGGGAGATCAATGCCGATGCCACCGAATATACGTTCACGCTGCGTGAAGGCGTCACCTTCTCCGACGGCACGCCGCTGGATGCGGCTGCCGTTGCCAAAAATTTCGATACGTTCGGGCTTGGCAACAAGGATCTCGGCTATCCGGTTGCAGAGGCGATCAACAATTATGACCACAGCGAAGTCATTGACCCGCTGACCATAAAGTTCGTGTTCAAGGTACCTGCGCCGGGTTTCCTGCAGGCAACGTCAGTGATTGGCTCGGGCCTCGTTGCGCCCAGCGTGCTCGATCTGCCCTATAACAAATTGGGCGATGCGACCAAGATCATCGGTTCGGGCGCCTTCGTTGTTGAAAGCGAAGTGCTGGGCCAGAGCCTGAACCTCAAGGCGCGTGAAGACTATGCCTGGGGTCCGGCCAGCCTTGAGCATCAGGGGCGCGCCTATCTCGATGCCATCCAGTATATCGTAACGCCTGAGGACAGCGTGCGTATTGGCGCATTGCTTGCCGGGCAGGCTGATTTCATCCGCCAGATTCAGGCTTATGACGAAGCGCAGGTGGAAGCCCAGAGCTACATCATCCACTCGGCCTCAACTCGCGGCGTCAATAATAACGTCACCTTCCGTCCCGAAAATCCGCTGGTCAATGATTTGCGCGTACATAACTGGCTGCGGGACTGATCGCGGGCCGAGAGTCGGGTCAGAATGTCGGCCTCGTTGAAGCCGGGCACCATTATACCACCATCAAAAGCCTGCCAACCGTCTTGGCGTCAGCGAGGACACAGTCAAAAGCCATCAAGAAAATCCATGAAAAAGCTTGGCATGACCACCAGATCCCAGGCGATCCAGCGCGCTCGGGAGCTACTGCTTGTCTGAGACTGTTGGGCTCTCTGGCGCGCTACTCCCGGGTTTGTGAACCAGTTCTGCCGGAGGCGGTTTGTACATTGTTCATTGCCCGCTGATAGTTTGACTGGTAATTTATAGAAATTAGGCACCGGCTCTGTTGCGCAGGACAGAGCTTCCGGTGTTTAGGTAGTGGCGTAAAAAGTGCCTCTCTTCTGTTCAGGAAGACGAGTCGTAAGGGCGGAGTTTTCAGGCTGGTTCAGCGCCACACATTCCTTGGCTGGACGGTTTTGGCCGCCCTCGCTGGTCTCGGACTGGCGGGAATTGTGCCGACTGCTGCGCAGGGCCTGTTGCCTGAAAGTTTTTTCAATGCGCCCATAGACCCATCTGAGCCTACTGCGGTGGAGGCCAGCGAACTGGTTTTCGATTCGGTTCGCAATATCATCACCGCACGCGGTGATGTCGTCGTGCGGGTCAGCGGTTATACCATAGTCGGCGATCAACTCGTTTATCGGCGCGCGGGCGGAGAAATGGATGTCGTTGGCAATGTCAGCGTCACCGATCCAGCCGGAAATGTGTCGCACAGCACATCGCTCTCGCTCACCGGTGGGCTGCGGCGTGCAGTTCTCGATACCATGACCATTACCGCCAGTGACGGGTCGCGGGTGACTGCCGACAGTGCTGATTTTGATCAGGAATTACAGTCCATTCTGACCCATGCCCAATATGCGCCCTGCGGGGAGTGTGTGGATAGTCAGGGTCGGCGCATTGGCTGGTCGATCAGTTCGGCCAAGGTGGTACAAAACACAGAAGACGGCTCCATCAGCTTCGAGCAACCGGTTCTTTCCCTGCTTGGTGTGCCGGTGGCTTGGTTGCCTTATCTCTGGCTTCCTGATCTTAGCGATAGTGCGCTGGCAAACCTGCCCATGCCCAGCTTTGGCTATAGCGAGCAAATGGGCGCACGGGTTGAAGTGCCGGTTGCCGCCTATTCGAGTCGCAACACGGATATCATTTTCACCCCGACGCTGATGTCCCGACAGGGTTTTCTTTTGGGTGCCGAATGGGTGCAGCGGTTTGATCAGGGGTCGTTCCGCATCAAGGCTTCTGGCCTTTATCAAATGGACCCGGGCGCCTTTCCTGCTGGTGTTCGCCAGAACGAATGGCGCGGTGCCGTTCAGGCACAGGGCGAGTTCAATCCGACCAAGGACTGGACGCTCGGCTTTGCTTATGCGGCCTTTTCAGACAGTCACTATTTCAGCGATTATGAGCTTGCCACCCGTCGCGCAGCGATCAACGAGATTTACGCGACCCAGCTGACCGACGACACCTACGTCGATGCGCGTTTGCAGCAGTTCAATCAGCTTGAAAATGATGATGCAGCGCGCGAGCGACAGGGCATTGCGCTCCCCAATCTGCGGGTGGAGCGGACGTTCACGCTGGCCCCTGGGGCGGGGCGGGTCCAAGTCGAAGCCCGTATGCTGGGCATCTATCGTGAGCGCGACTATTCGGTGTCTATCAACGGCGTCGATTATGACTATGGCTATGCTGGAACGCGACTGCACGGCATGGCGCAGGCCAGCTGGCAAAATCAATGGATTGCTGGTGGTGCGGTGGTTACGCCGTTTGCCGGTGTGCGCGTCGATGCTGCCAGTTATGAGCGCGGGACGGGCATAACATTCGATCCTGCGTCGCAGCCGCCTGTTGATGGTACTTTGCTTGGCCTGACACCCATCGCCGCGCTGGACATACGCTACCCGCTGGTGGCGCGCAGTCCGGGCATGACCCATCTGGTCGAGCCCATCGCGCAGCTTGTCTATCGCGGCGCATCGAGCCTGCAGCCCGGCATCACCAATGAAGATTCGCAGAGCGTGGTCTTCGATGACACCAATCTGTTCAGTTATAATCGCTTTACCGGCATTGACCGGCAGGAAGCCGGATTGCGGCTGAATGTCGGTGGGCGCTATCTCGCCAGTTTCGATGATGGCAATTATCTGGAACTGGTGGGCGGGCAATCGTTCCAGCTTGCCGGAACCAATGTGTTTGCGGATGGCAACAGGCAGCAGGCGGGTGTCGGTTCGGGGCTGGACGATGCGTCCTCCTATGCGGTGCTCGGGGCTTATGGCGTCATCGCAGACAGTGTTCGCCTTGGTGGCAAGGTGCAGATCGACAATGCCAGTTTCCAAGTGGCGCGCGCAGGGCTTGGCCTTGCCTATCGCCAGGATGGCTGGGGCGCAGCGCTGAATTATCGTTACGCTGCCGCGACACCGACTGCCGGCAATGTCGATGACCTGCATGAAGTGGGTACAGAAGTCACGGTGCCGATCAATGAATATTGGTCTGCCAGCGGCAATTATTACTGGGATATTTCCGGCGATAGCTGGCTACAGGCTGGCGGTGGCCTCAGCTATAATGACGGCTTCCTCAATATGGCGGCCAATGTGACACGCACCGGCCCGACGCATCGCTCGGCTGACGATCTGCGCGCCACCGTAACATTCCGACTGCTCGCGCCGTCCGGGTTCAACGCGGGCTATTCGGGTGCGGTGCCTCTGAACAGCCTGTTGGGAGGAAATTGATGGACAGACGCCGGATGCTCACGCTTGCGGGCGTTGGTCTGCTTGCTCTCGGATTGAGCGGTTGCAGCAGTTTTGCGCCGGTTTATGGCGATATGTCTGGCGCTGGGCTGGCTAATGCGCGTTTTAATTTCGCTTCGCCGACCAATAGGCTGGAGCAGGTGATCCTCAATCGGCTTGCAGTCGCCTTCCCCAATGCCGCCGGACCGAACGATCCGGTGTTGAGCGTTTCGGCGTCCAGTAGCTCGTCGCAGCAGGCGCTTTCGGACGCTTTTGATGTCGGGGCGCCCATAAATGTGAAGGTGCAGGCGAGCGTGACGATTACATCCGGTGGAGAGAGGCTGTTTTCGGCAACCCGTTTTACAGACACAGCCTATCAGGGGGGCAAACTGGCGCCCACCAATCAGGCTTCTGCGGAAGGTGCGCGAGAACAAGCAGCGGAAAGCACTGCCGAGGCGCTGCGCGCTGCTATTCTGGCCGGTTATCGCCCCGGTGTCGTCAGCACGCCGGTACGTTGACCGCGAGCCCGCCGAGGCTCGTTTCCTTGTATTTTTCGCTCATGTCGCGCCCGGTCTGGCGCATGGTTTCTATGCAGGCGTCGAGCGGAACTGCGTGACTACCATCGCCTTTGAGGGCGAGCGATGCGGCAGTAACGGCTTTGACCGCACCAAAGGCGTTGCGTTCGATGCAGGGGATTTGAACCAGCCCGCCTACGGGATCGCAAGTCATGCCCAGATGATGTTCGAGCGCAATCTCGGCGGCATTTTCGACCTGTGCGGGCGTGCCGCCCAGAATGGCGCAGAGGCCCGCTGCGGCCATGGCCGAGGCCGAGCCCACTTCGCCCTGGCAGCCGACTTCAGCGCCTGAAATCGAAGCGCGATGCTTGATAATGCCACCGATGGCGGCCGCGGTGAGCAGGAAATCACGAATGGCGCTATTGCCGGTGCCAGTGTTGAACTTTACGGCATAACTCAGCACGGCAGGGATGACGCCAGCGGCGCCATTGGTGGGGGCAGTGACGACGCGTCCGCCCGCTGCATTCTCCTCGTTGACGGCCATGGCGAAAATGCTGAGCCAGTCATTGGCCATCAGCGGGTCCATCTCATTGCGCTGCCATTTTTCAGCAAGCTGAGAGTGGATGGCTGCCGCACGGCGCTTAACGCGGAGGCCGCCCGGCAATTCGCCGGTCTGCGATAATCCGCGCTCAATACAGGACGACATGGTGTGCCAGATTTCATCGAGCTGACGATCAAGCCTGGCGCGAGGCAGTCGCGCCTCTTCATTGGCGCGTTTCATGGCCGCGATGGAGAGGCCCGAGCGTGCCGCCATGTCCAGCATTTCCGCGGCGTCGGCAAAGGGCCAGGGCACATCCTGATCTGCCGGAGATGCACGCCGGACGGCTTCGAGTTCTTCGTCGGTCACCACGAAGCCGCCGCCGATGGAGTAATAGATGCGGCGCAACAGCAATTGACCGTCATCGTCATAGGCGCAGAACTGCATGCCATTGGGATGGTCGGGCAGCGGATTGGTTCGATCAAGGACCAGATCGACGGCTGGCCTGAACTGATAGGGCCGGTGTCCCTTTGGACTGATCGTTCCCGTCTCACGGACTTTTGCGATTATGGCGTCCATTGCATCGGGGTCAACGCTTTGGGGGTGCTCGCCCGCAAGGCCGAGAATAACGGCGCGGTCGCTGCCATGGCCGATGCCGGTAAAGGCCAGGGAGCCATGCAGGCTTGCCGTGATGGCCCTGGGTCTGGCTTGTGCGGCCCGCGGCCAGTTGCCGTCCGACAGATCATCAAGAAAGCGTGCACCGGCAGTCATCGGTCCCATAGTGTGGGAGCTTGATGGGCCTATTCCGATTTTGAAAACGTCGAAAACGGATAGAAACATGCCGTATCATACAAGACAGTGCTGTCGAGGCAATCGCCCGAAGAAGCCAATTGTTTCCATCTGGACAACAGAGCGTGGCGGGCAGGGCTTCTTGCGCTTACCGTCCGCCTGACTGATATCGAGCGGACATGCAGGAGAAGACGATGTCACACTATCACTTCCGCGCCGCTGATGGCGTCAATGCCGATGCGCCGCTGATCTTTCTGTTTCACGGTACGGGGGGCGACGAAAATCAGTTCTTCGATCTGGCCGGACAATTGATGCCTGGCGCCAGAAGGGTAGCCCCGCGTGGCGATGTCAGTGAGCATGGCGCATTGCGCTATTTCAGGCGCACTGGCGAAGGCGTTTATGACATGGACGATCTGGCCGAACGCACCGAGGCTATGGCTGGTTTTGTGCGGGAACAGATCGGGCAGCAAAGTCCTCAACGTGTGATCGGGCTGGGCTATTCCAATGGTGCCAACATTCTGGCCTCGGTGATGTTTGCGGCCCCTGATCTGTTCGATGCTGCAATCCTCATGCATCCCCTTATTCCTTTCACGCCGCCAAGCGCGGCTTTTTCGGGGCGTGATGTGCTGATCACGGCTGGTCGGCGCGACCCGATTGCACCGGCGGCAGCGACGCAGGCACTGAGCGACTATTTCACAGCCAATAAGGCAGCGAGCCAGCTCATCTGGCATGAGGGTGGGCATGAAATCCGACAGGATGAATTGCTAGCCATCCAACGATTTTTATGATGTCCGAAGAGTTGTCGCAGGCTGTAGCCTTAACAGGTTCTTGAGGCGTTTTCGGCCAGGATAGGGCATCCAACGAGGTGCCCCATTCGCTCGATCGGCCATCACATCGCCCGAACCTTATCCCTGAGGGTGCTGGTTATCGTGTTGCTCGGCTTTGCCGTAGTGGCCATGCCTGCTTATCTGGCCTTCAACTGGATCACCAATTCCACCATCATCCAGCTCGGTACGCTCTTCGCCGAAAAGCAGGTTCTCTACGATCGGCATCGTGGCCTCGGCGCTTTGACGCGCGAAGTGGCCCTTGCTGAAGCGCTTGCGGGAAGTCAGGCGATCCGAGACTGGGCCCGCAACGAGGACGATCCGGCGCTGATGCGTCGTGGCATTGCCGAGCTTGAGCATTATCGGCAGAATTTTGTCGACGGGTCGTATTTCTTCGTCATCGACCAGTCGGGGAACTACTATTTCAACGACGCAGCAAATTCCTATGCGGGCGCTCAGAACCGGTATGCGGTGGATGTCAATAATCCACGCGACGCCTGGTATTTTTCGACGAAGGCGCTGGGCGAAGGCTGTCACCTCAATGTGGATAATGACGCCAACTTGCGGGTGACCAAGGTCTGGATGAATTGTGTTATCCGCGAAGGTCGACAGGTGCTGGGCGTTCTGGGTACGGGTATCGACCTGTCTGCCTTCATTCAGGACGTGGTCAATGTGCCCCAGGCAGGCGTCACCTCAATGTTTGTCGACAGGCAGGGGCAGCTTCAGGCTCACCGCGATCAGGATCTGGTCAATCTCGCCAGTCTTTCGGATGACATGCGCGATAAACGCAGTGTGTTTTCGCTGGTGGATACCGAGGCCGATCGGGCAAGGCTGCGGGCGCTGATGGACGATGTTGCCTCAGGCAGTGCCGCGGTGCGCTCGCTTTTCGTTGCAATCGAGGGTCAGCAGAGCCTTGTCGGGGTCGGCTATCTTGATCAGCTTGGCTGGTTCAATGTGACGCTGATGGATGTCGATGCGATTATCGATCGCCGATTGTTTCTGCCCGTCGGCCTGTTGCTAGTTGCCGTTATGGGTCTGGTGGCCGTGCTGTTGATGGCCGTATTCAAGAAAGCGGTGCTCGACCGGCTCATCGTGCTGGAGCGGGTGGTGCGGGAGGCGCGCTCGGGCAATTTCCAACCCGCGCTTGGGTTCGGCAATGGTGCTGGAGACGAGATCGGACGCCTCAGCGCCGCCTTTGCGGAGATGGCCCAGGCCGTGCAGGACAATACGCTTCTACTGGAAGCCCGTGTGAGTGAGCGAACGCGGGAACTGCAGCAATTGGCTTTCCGCGATGGGCAAACCGGAGCGCTGAACCGACGCGGTTTCACTGCCATTCATGCCGAATTGGCTCCACAGGCCGAGCATGGCGTGCTGCTGATCGATATTGACCGCTTCAAGTCCATCAATGACACCTACGGCCATGCCGTGGGGGACCTCGTAGTGATAGAAGTCGCGCGACGGATCGAGAGCGCCACCAAGGTGCACGACATCTGCGCCAGGTGGGGCGGTGACGAATATATCGTACTTCAACCAGAAGCGTCGTCAATCATGGTGCGCAGCCTCGCCGAGGCTGTGTTGGCCAGCGTTCGGGACATGCCAATGCTCCTGCCGGACGGAGAAGAAGTTGCGATTTCGGTGAGCATAGGCGCCTGCCTTGCCGAACGCTCGGACCGGCTTGAAACGGCAGTCGATATGGCCGATACGGCGCTATATATGGCCAAGTCGCAGGGACGAAATCAGACCGTGGTGTTTGACCGGGACATGCACGTGCGTTCAAGGCGCGCGTGATTGTTGACTGTATCTGGTGACGCAGCGCTGCTGCGGCGCTATCCTTTGTCCGTCTATCCGGTTGGAGATTTGTAATGATCCGTGCTCTTTCCATAATCGCGCTGTTTGGCGGAGCAAGCGTAGTTGCGCCGATGCAGGCCAGTGCGGCCAGCTTTGACTGCTCCAAGGCGTCAACGCCGTTCGAGCATGCCATCTGTGATCATGACGCGCTGTCGGCAGCCGATTTGCGGCTGGCCCTGACCTATGACACCGCCGTGGGTGGGCTGTCGGAGAAGGCGCGTAATGAAGTTCGGACGGGCCAGCGCGAGTGGTTGAGCTATGCGCAGCGCGCCTGCACGCGCGACGCCAGGCCTTTGACCAGCGGCGCATATGACGAGCGGGGCCTTGAATGTCTCGTGGAGGTTTTTACCAGCCGTAGCAAGGTTCTGGAACAGAGCCGCATGGTCAGCGGGCTCCGGTTTTATCCCCTGGCGCGCTACGAAGCGTTGCAGGACCCGTATGAGGCTGAAGACCCCGATTCTTATTGGCCGGTGGCGCGGCACGAATTGAGCTGGGTAGAGCTGGATAGCGATGAAGGCTTTGCCCATGCCTTTAACGATACGATCCGCGAGAGAGCGTTGGCGTCCGCGCCTGTTGCCGCCGGGGACGTCGGTGACGGTGAGGAAGATGGCGACAGCGCCACCAGTGACACCAACAATTCGCTGTTCCTCAAGGAAGTGGCTGGACCCAACAGGATCACTCTTGAGGCCAGCACCTATTGGTATGGTCATGGCGCGGCCCACGGCAATTGGGGCGTTTTTTACCGCCATTACCTGATTAAACAGGGCCGGTTCATGGAGGCCAGTGACATCTTTGAGGGTGATGACTGGCTGGCGGCCCTGAAGGATCTGACACTTGACGCCGCCAGGGCTGAACATGGCGATAATCTGATGCTCGACGATATCAGCTTCCTAGATACAATCGTCGCCGATCCTTCCCGGTGGGACCTTTCCGATCCCTATGCGCTGGTTATTCAGTTCCTGCCTTATGAAATCTCGGCCTATGCCTATGGCGCGCCGCAGGTTCGAGTGAAATGGGATGATCTGGACGCATATCTGTCCGACGACGCCAATCCGATGCGCTATGGATATTAAGGGCTTAGCCTAGAAGGTCGGCCCAATCTGGGTGGCGGCGGAACTGGACGACGACATAGGGGCAGACGGGGGTGATCTTGAACCCCTGCAGCCTTGCGTCGGCGATGGCGGCTTTGACCAGTTTCAGGGCGATGCCGCGGCCTTCATATTCGGAGGGCACGCCGGTATGGTCGATGATCATGGGGCCATCGCCTTGTTTTTTATAGGTCATTTCGGCTTCGGCACCCGGGGCCAGATGGATGACATAGCGGCCGCGTGTCGGGCCTTCTTCGCGGGTGATTTTGTATTCCGTGTCGGACATGGAGCTTTTCCTTGCGCTTTGCCTCCATCAATGTGGGGTTTTCGCATCGGTGTCGCAAGTCAGGCGAATTGGTGAGCAGACTGTTAGCGTTGACCGGCGCGGCTGCGCCAAAAAGTGAGTTTTGAATGATGAGCGATATTCTTCACCACATGATCGCGTCCGGCCCACGTCCGGTTGCCCCATTCAGCCATGCCGTCGAGAGCGATGGCTGGGTGTTTATTACCGGGCAGATGCCGACCGATCCGGCGGCGCCCGATGCGCCGCTGCCCGAAGGGATCGAAGCGCAGACGCGGCGGGTGGTGGAGAATTTGAAGATCGTGCTGGGCGGGATCGGGCTGGGTCTTGAGCATGTGACCATGGCGCGGATTTATCTCACGCAGTTCGAGCGGGATTACGCGGCGCTCAATGCGCTGTGGCCGAGTTTTTTTGAGGCGGGGAAACTGCCGGCGCGGACGACTGTGGGGGTGACGGCGCTGGCGGTGGGTGCGCTGGTGGAGATTGATCTTGTGACGAGACGGCCGGGCTAGGCATCGTCGTTGGTCGGCACTCGATCTGCACCCTCCCCTTGACGGGGAGAGATGTGGTGGGGTGGTTCACTCGCTCGAAGATCGTGGCTTTCGCACCCCCTCCGAGCTTCGCTAGGCCCTTGGGCCAAGCTGCGCTTGCCTCCCCCGTTGAGGGGGAGGTGGGCATCGCGTGGGTGGAGGACTTAGTCCTTCTTCTTCGACATCTCGATCATGCGTTCCACCGCCTGCCTTGCAGGGGCGATGATGTCTTCTGGAATCGTGACTTCCTCGGCCCCGGTATGGAGGGTCCAGAGGACGTTTTCGAGATTGATGCGCTTCATATGCGGGCAGATATTACAACCGCGCAGGAAATCGACGCCGGTGGTTTCGGAAGCCACATTGTCGGACATCGAGCATTCGGTGACCATGACGACGCGGGCGGGCTTGGTGCTCTTAACCCAATCGATCATGGCGGCGGTGGAGCCAGCGAAGTCGACGGCATCGACCACTTCGGGTGGACATTCGGGATGGGCGATGATCTTGGCCGATGGATAGGCGTGTCGCAGCTCGGCAATGTCGTCGGCGGTGAAGGTCTCGTGAACCTCGCAGGCCCCGGCCCAGGTGATGATCTTTTTATGTGTCTTCTTGGCGGTGTTTTTCGCCAGGTACTGATCGGGGATCATCATCACCGTGTCGCCTTCGACACGATTGACGATATCGAGCGCGTTGGACGAGGTGCAGCACACATCAGTGACGGCTTTGACGGCTGCTGATGTGTTCACATAGGTGACGACCGGCACGCCGGGATAGCGGGCGCGCATGGCCATGACGTCTTCGGCGGTGATGCTCTCAGACAGCGAACACCCGGCGCGGCTATCGGGGATGAGCACCGTCTTGGACGGATTGAGCATTTTCGACGTCTCGGCCATGAAATGCACGCCGCATTGCACGATGGTGGATTGGGTGACCTTGGTGGCTTCCACCGCCAATTGCAGGCTGTCGCCGACAACATCCGCGACGCCGTGATAAATCTGCGGCGTCTGGTAATTATGGGCCAGAATGACCGCGTCCTTCTCCTTTTTCAGCCGATTGATCTGGAAGATCAGCGGCGCATAGAAGGACCATTCGATCTCGGGAATTTTGTCGCGGACACGCTCGAAGATCGGCGCTGTCTCGCGCTCAATAGCCTTGGAGAATTTGAGATCGAAGCTGTCGGCCAGAATGGCGCGGGCATCGGCCAGCGGGGTCAAAGCATTGATCATTTGCACCATGGGGGCCTCCCGCCGTCTCAACGGGCGGAACCTAGGGATTTTTGGCTTTCAATTCAATGAATGGTCTTGCAGGAAATTGACCGGACGCCTAACGCTTTGGTCGACTTCTTCCAGCCGAGGACGCTTTCTCATGCCGCAGGACGCAAACGCTATCCGCTCCATTCTTTCGCTTGCTCCGGTCGTGCCGGTCATCATTCTCGATGATGTCGCGCAGGCACGGCCTTTGGCCGAAGCTCTGGTGGCGGGCGGCCTGCCGGTGCTCGAAGTGACGCTGCGCACGCCCAATGCGCTCAAGGTGATGGAAGAAATGGCCAAGGTGACCGGCGCTATCGTCGGTTCGGGCACGGTGCGCAATGCGGGGCATATGAAGGCATCGGTCGATGCCGGATGCCGCTTCATGGTGTCGCCCGGCGCGTCGCCGCGTCTTCTCGACGCGGCAGACGATGTGTCCATTCCGCTGTTGCCGGGTATCGGTACCCCGACTGAGGCCATGGCGGCGGCAGAGCGTGGCTATTCGTTCCTCAAATTCTTCCCGGCGGAAGCGCTCGGTGGCGCGCCGGTGCTGAAAGCGTTCGCTTCGCCGCTGCCTGATATTACCTTCTGCCCGACCGGGGGCATCGATGCGATCAAGGCCAAGACCTATCTGTCGCTGCCGAACGTGATCTGCGTGGGCGGTAGCTGGATCATGCCGGCGGATGCGCTGGCCAGTGGGGATTTCGCGCGGATTGAAGCGCTGGCCAAGGAAGCGAGCGCGCTGCGGGGGTAGGGCGACCTACGCCTACTGAGTGTGCTGGCACGCCCTCCCGGCCTCCCCCGTCAAGGGGGAGGTGTGAGCCCGGTGATTGTCGCTATAGCGTGTCCATGGCACGATGCGGCACCCTCCCCCTTGCGGGGAGGGATGGGGAGGGGGATTGGTGAGCAGGGTGCTACGGCGAAAACTCAGAAGTGAGCCCAGTCCTGTCGAGCGCCGGTTCTGGCGGCTGATCTATCCTTTGCGAACCGATGGCTGGCATTTCCGCAAACAGGTCGAGCTTGGTCCCTATTATGTCGATTTCGCGTGCCTGCATGCTGGGGTCATTGTCGAAATTGATGGCGACACGCATGGCGGCACTTTGGCGAGACGTAACGATGCGGCGCGCGATGCGTATCTCGTAGGGCGAGGGTTTCAGGTGCTGCGCTTTTCCAATCAGGATGTGATGGTCAATCCTGACGGAGTTTATGGTGCGCTTGTTGCTGCTTTGGATGGCCGTCGTGGCAATCTTCGCGCTGCCCCCCCTCCCCAGCCCTCCCCGCAAGGGGGAGGGTGCTGCTCCGAGCCTGTGGCACAATCCGGTCACGACAATAGGTCCGTTACCCTTTCCTTTACTGGCAGCGATCGGGAGGAGGTGTGATGACGTCGAGTATCCCCAAGGCCCTCGGCCACTTGCGTATCGTGCTCTCCGACAAGGCTTATATCGGGCCGGGGCGGGCTGATTTGCTGGAAGGGATTGCGAAGACCGGGTCCATCTCCGCTGCCGGCAAGGCGATGGGGATGAGTTACAAGCGGGCCTGGGGATTGGTGCAGGCGCTGAATGACGGGTTTGGTGCGGCGCTGGTGGAGACCAATCGCGGTGGGGCCGGGCAGGGCGGGGCGGTGCTGACGCCGCTGGGGCAGAAGGTGCTGGCCCATTATCGGGACATGCAGCGCAAGACCGAAGGTGCCATTGCCGAGGATGTTGCGGCACTGCGGGCGCTGATGATCGATATTTCCTGATAAACATATCGCTTGCATGCATGCGTCGTTTTGGTCAACGATATGTTTGAATAAACATATCGGAGCCTGACTTGTCCCGTATCCTCTTTGCTGCGGCCCTGTTGGCCACCACGGCGCTGCCCGCTTTTGCTGAAAGCGTCAATGTGGCGGTGGCTGCTAACTTTACCGCTGTCGCGCAGGCGCTGGAGCCCATGTTTGAAGCGGAGACCGGCCACGAGCTGGAATTGAGCTTTGGCGCGACGGGGCAGTTCTACACGCAGATTTCGCAAGGCGCGCCGTTTGGCGTGTTTCTGGCCGCCGATACGCAGCGCCCGGAGCTTGCCGTTACCGAAGGCTTTGCCGTCGATGGGACATTCTTTGTTTATGCGCAGGGTCGGCTGGCGCTTTTTGGGCCGGGTCGTGACATGAGCGATGGCGAGGCGGCGCTGAGCAGCGATTTCTCCCAGATCGCCATCGCTGATCCGCAGGCTGCGCCCTATGGCAAGGCAGCGGTTGAAACGCTGACGGCCTTGGGGCTTTACGAGGCTATCGAGCCCAAGGTGGTGTGGGGCGAAAATATTTCGCAGACGCTGCAATTCGTCGATACCGGCAATGCCGAGCTGGGCTTTGTTGCCGCAAGTCAGGTGTTGGACAAGGCGGACAAATGGATCGTGCCGGAAGAGCTGCATGCGCCGATTGCTCAGGGCGCTGTGTTGCTGAAGGAAGGCGAGACTAATCCGGCGGCGGTGGCATTTCTGGAATTTTTGAAGTCGGATCAGGCGGTGGCGATTATTGAGGCGGCGGGGTATTCGGTGCCGTGAGTCATCCTTCTGGCACAGATGCTGCGGCTCTATCGTCTCCCTCCCCCTTGAGGGGAGGGAATGAGGGTGGGGGTGTCGATCTATCCGCAAACGCTGTGCTTTGTTGGAGCCACAGCACCCCCACCCCGGCCCTCCCCTCAAGGGGGCGGGAGAAGAAAGAGCCGATGGTCCTGCATTTTAGCGGATAGTTCGATTTGGATTTCAGCACACTCATTGCTCCGATCACCCTGACGCTGACGCTGGCTTTTAGCGTTACGCTGATCCTTCTCGTCATCGGCACGCCGATTGCCTGGTGGTTGGCGCATGGGCGTTGGGTGGGCAAGGAGGCGGTGGGGGCGATTGTGACGCTGCCTATGGTGTTGCCGCCGACCGTGCTTGGCTTTTACCTTTTGCTGGCATTTGGTCCCAATGGACCGGGTGGAGCGCTGGCCGGATTATGGGGCGCGCGGACGCTGGCCTTTTCGTTTGGCGGGCTGGTGATCGGCTCGGTGATCGCCTCGCTGCCCTTCATGGTGCAGCCGCTGCGCAATGCTTTTGCCGCCATCGAAAAGGAGGTGCTGGAAGCCGCAGATACGCTGGGGGCGTCGCGCTGGCAGCTTTATTGGCGGGTGATCCTGCCGCTGGCGCGACCGGGATATCTGGTGGGCGGGATCATGGCCTTTGCCCATACGGTGGGTGAATTTGGCGTCGTGCTGATGATCGGCGGCAATATTCCGGGGCGCACCAAGGTCATTTCCATCGCCATATACGATTATGTCGAGCGGCTGGAATGGGACAAGGCGCATTTGCTGGCTGGTGGGATGGTGATCTTTGCCTTTGTCGTGATCTTCTCGACGCTGATGGTGAACCGGCGCGTGCTGACGCCTCTGGGCTGAATGCGACGGATTGACCACTAACATGTTAGTTGCTAGAGCAGCCGGACATATCCGGAGTGCCCGCCCATGAGTGCCATCAACAAGGCCCTGACCGTCGACGACATGAAGCGGCTGGCGCATCGCCGGGTGCCGAAAATGTTCTTCGAATATGCCGATAGCGGCTCTTATACCGAAGGCACCTATCGGGACAATGAGGGCGATTTTCAGAAAATCCTGCTCAACCAGAAGGTGGCGGTGAACCTTGAGGGGCGCAATCTCAAGGTGAAAATGCTGGGGCAGGACATCACCATGCCCGTGGCTATCGCTCCGGCAGCGACGGGCGGCATGCAGGTCGCCGATGGGGAAATCAAGGCGGCCAAGGCGGCGGAAAAATTCGGTATTCCGTTTTCGCTCTCGACCATGAGCGTCTGTTCCATCGAGGACATTGCCGAGAACACCACGGCTCCGTTCTGGTTTCAGCTCTATGTGATGCGCGACCGCGATTTCATCAATCGGCTGATCGACCGGGCGAAGGCGGCGAAATGTTCGGCGCTGATCCTGACCATGGATCTGCAAATCCTGGGGCAGCGGCACAAGGACATTCGCAATGGCCTGTCCACCCCGCCCAAATTCACGCCCTATTCGATCTGGCAGATGATGCAGCATCCGCTCTGGTGCATGCGTATGCTGGGCACCAAAAGGCACACATTCCGCAATATCGTGGGTCATGTGGGTGGCGATCACGATCTGGCGTCGCTTTCGGCCTGGACGGCCAGCCAGTTCGACCCGACGCTGAACTGGGGCGATGTGCGCTGGATCAAGGAGCGCTTTGGCGGTCCGGTGATCGTCAAGGGCGTGCTCGACGCCGATGACGCGCAGGCGGCGCTGGACAATGGCGCGGATGCTATAGTGGTCTCCAACCATGGCGGGCGGCAGCTCGATGGCGCGCCGTCGACCATTCGCGTTCTGCCCGAAATTATCGACC
>PJTZ01000213.1_pt1 | contig 20824 bp, 21 predicted proteins | sample 1512131 | NCBI WGS metagenome assembly PJTZ01 (sample SAMN08177679, study PRJNA422409) | Soil metagenome, whole genome shotgun sequencing project. | reverse complement strand
TCCAGCAGGGGGCCAGAGCGCCTGCGCCGCCGCAAGGTCGGAGTAGCGCCACGCCTCGTCGCGGCGCGTGGGCAGAGCCAGCACGGTCATGCACCCGCCCCCGCCCGCTCGGCACGCAGATAGTCGTGAATGCGGGTCATCATTCCAGGCTTGGCTTTTTCGACACAGGCGCGAACATCATCCTGCGAGTCCCTGCCTTTGCGAACACATTTCGTTGTTGCCTGACACAACTCCGCATCGAGTTTGACGAGGCCGGTCGGTTGGCTGAGGCCGCACTGATACTTGCCCTGTGCATCGCGCGACACGCCGACCTGGATCTGACGCAATTTCTGCGCAATCACCGTGATCTCCTGCACTTCAGTCAGGTCCTCTTCCGGCGGTCCGTCCGGCACAGCTTGCAAAAGCATCAGGGCGGCTACCAGCATCATGCCGCGATCACCTCGGCATATCCCTCACGCTCGAGTTCCAGCGCCAGTTCGGGTCCACCCGAACGCACTATGCGCCCCCCGGCGAGCACGTGGACGAAGTCCGGCCGCACATAATCGAGCAGGCGCTGATAATGGGTGATGAGCAGCACGGCCTTGTCCGGCGCGCGCATGATGGTGTTGATGCTCGCACCCACCGTCTTGAGCGCATCGATATCGAGGCCGGAATCGGTCTCGTCGAGGATCGCCAGCTTCGGGTTCAATATGCCCATATGGACCATCTCGGCGCGCTTCTTTTCGCCGCCGGAAAAGCCCACGTTCACCGCGCGCTTGAGCATCTCCATATCCATGCCGAGCAGCGCCGCCTTCTCGCGCGCCAGGCGCAGGAAATCGGCGGCGGACAGCGGCTCTTCACCGCGCACGCGGCGCTGGCTGTTGAGCGCCTCGCGCAGGAACTGGACATTGGAGACGCCGGGGATCTCGACCGGATATTGGAAGCCGAGGAACAAGCCGGCAGCGGCGCGCTCGTGCGGCGCCATGTCGAGCAGATCGGCACCGTTGAACGAGACGCTGCCGCCAGTCGCCTCATAGCCGGGGCGACCGCCCAGCGTGTAAGCCAGCGTGGACTTGCCCGCGCCGTTCGGTCCCATGATCGCATGGATCTCGCCCGCATTGATCGAGAGGCTGAGCCCCTTGAGGATCGCCTTGCCGTCAATTTCGGTATGTAGATTGTCGATCGTCAGCATCAGCGCGCGCCTTCCTGCTCGTGCTGGCGGATGAGCGTGCGCGCCGTCCAGAAAGCCATGTCGCGCACGTCACCGGGCGCCGGAAACAGCGTATCGATATGACGCTTGATCGGCATATAGGGCCACCAGTCAGCGCCCGGCTCGGGCGCGCCCTTCTCGAGCAGGCCCACGACGAACTCGCTCACCGGCCCCATGCGCGCGAGATTGGGCGCCTTCGCCTTGTGGAATGCCTTATCGGTCCGCAACCGCTCGGTGAAGGTCGCATCGCCCTGGGCCAGCGCCTCGCGGCACTGCGCCTCATAAGCATCGAGATCGCCAAAATCTTTGATTGCGCGCGGCTGAAGCTCGCCCTCTTCCAGCTCGTAATCCTCGGTCAGGATGCGAATGGCGGCTGTCCACGACTGGCCATTGCTAACGTCCTCCGCGAAATCGGCGAGGGCATCCTGGATATCGTCTTCGTCGCTCAAAAGTCTGTCCTTCGATTTCTAAATTCGGTGTCACCCTGAAATTGTTTCAGGGTCCATCTCTCCGCGCCAAACGATGCTCGGTGGGGCACCATAGATGCTGAAACAAGTTCAGCATGACGCCAGAAGGAGAGGTGCCGGTCACCCCACCGACCCCTCCAACGAAATCCCCAGCAGCTTCTGCGCCTCGACAGCAAACTCCATCGGCAGTTGCTGAAGCACCTCCTTGGCGAATCCGTTGACGATGAGGCTCACCGCCGCTTCCTGATCCAGTCCGCGCTGGAGGGCGTAGAAGAGCTGATCATCGCTGATCTTGCTCGTCGTCGCCTCATGCTCGACGATGGCGCTGGGGTTCTTCACTTCGATGTAGGGCACAGTGTGGGCGCCGCACTGGTCGCCGAGCAGCAGCGAATCGCACTGCGTGAAGTTGCGCGCCCCTTCGGCATTGGCGCTCATCCGCACGAGGCCGCGATAGGTGCCGTTGGACTTGCCGGCGCTGATCCCTTTCGAGACGATCGTCGAGCGCGTGCCTTTGCCGTTGTGGATCATCTTGGTGCCGGTATCGGCCTGCTGGCGATTGTTGGTCACCGCCACCGAGTAGAACTCGCCGACGCTGTTCTCGCCGTTCAGCACGCAGCTTGGATATTTCCAGGTGATCGCGCTGCCGGTTTCCACCTGCGTCCAACTCACCTTGCTGTTGCGCCCCTGGCAGAGCGCGCGCTTGGTGACGAAATTGTAGATGCCACCCTTGCCTTCCGTATCGCCCGGATACCAGTTCTGCACGGTCGAATATTTGATCTCGGCATCATCGAGCGCGACCAGCTCGACCACCGCGGCATGGAGCTGGTTTTCGTCGCGCATCGGCGCGGTGCAGCCCTCCAGATAGGAGACATAGCTACCCTTCTCCGCCACGATCAGCGTCCGCTCGAACTGGCCGGTATTCTCGGCATTGATGCGGAAATAGGTGGAAAGCTCCATCGGGCAGCGCACGCCCTCGGGAATGTAGACGAAGGTGCCGTCCGAGAAGACGGCGCAGTTCAAGGTGGCGAAATAATTGTCATGCATCGGCACGACTTTGCCGAGCCACTTCTTCACCAGATCTGGGAACTCGCGGATCGCCTCGCTGATCGAGCGGAAGATAACGCCGGCTTCCTCCAGCTCCTTGCGAAAGGTGGTGGCGACCGAGACGCTGTCGAACACCGCGTCCACCGCAACCTTGCGCGCGCCCGCGACATTGGCGAGCACTTTCTGCTCCTCGATGGGAATGCCCAGCTTCTCGTAGGTCCGGCGGATTTCCGGGTCGAGTTCGTCCAGGCTCTCCAGCTCCACCTTCTTCTTGGGCGCCGCGTAATAATAGGCGTCCTGATAATTGATCGGCGGCACATCCAGCTTGGCCCAATCCGGCGTTTCCATCGTCAGCCAATGACGATACGCCCGCAGACGCCAGTCGAGCATCCATTGCGGTTCGTTCTTCTTCGCCGAAATGAACCGGACAGTCTCCTCGGACAAGCCCTTCGGAGCGAACTCCTGCTCGATGTCCGAGACGAAGCCCCACTCATAATCACTGGCCTTGCGCGCAGCCTCCAGCGCCTCGCTGTTCTTCATGCGCTCTTCAATGATCTCGCTCATATCTGGGCCTCCATCGCACCGGATGGTGCCAGCGCGACAGGCGGCATCACCATGCTGGCAAGGCTCACGGCGTCGAGAGCGCCCCGGACGCTCGCATTCACGACGTTCCAGTGCGGTTTCACCTGACAATGCGCCTCTGCGCAGCAATCATGGGGCCCATGCTCCACGCAGGCCGTCATCGTAATAGGTCCCTCTATCGCTTCGATGATGTCCGCCAAACTGATCGCTGCAGCAGGCCGGGCAAGCTTGATGCCGCCACCGCTGCCTCGGGTCGCCTTTAGAAGACCCGCCCTCACCAGCAAGCTCACCAGCTTCTGTGCGGTCGGCACGGGAAGCCCGGCCTCCTGCGCGAGAGTTGCGGCGCTCGCACGCTCACCGCCGCAGTGACATGCAGCAGCGCGCATCAGAACGACCGCATAGTCAGCTAGGCTTGAAAGTTTCATCTGTCCTCAAATCGGATCGATTCGTTCTGATTTGCAGATGGCCGCTCGCCGGCGCTAAATCAAGTGCGCTTGCCCCTCTATGCGCCGGGCGTCAGCTGATGCGGCTGAGCTTGGCGATCTCGCCATCCACATCGCGCCTCTCCATGGAGAGCCGGATGACGAGGCTTGCCTTTTCCCGCAATTCGGTGGGCGTAAGGCCAGTAAAATGCCTCACTTCACGAATAAAATGGGACTGATCGTAGAACGCCCCTTCCTCGCAGAGCGTGCGCCAGTCGATATTGTCGCGCGCAAGGATCAACGCACATCGCAGTGCTCGATATTTGCGCGCAAGATATTTGGGTGAGGCGCCATAAAGCCGGTTGCACCACCGTGCCACCTGTCTGGCGGAAAGGCCGGTGGCGTCCTGGAGCACTTCGACGCGCGGCGATGTCTCATCGGCAAGCCAGGCGTCGGTCGCCGCGACGAACGTGCGCTCCATTTCGGACACCATGCGCAGCTGCGCGCGCAGAAACGTCCAGAACTGAGCCGCCGCGCTGGCCGGGTCGTCAACCTGGCGGAGCATCTGGAGCGGCGCGTGCCAATGGGAGCCAAAAACCGTACATAGATCCAGCGCCTGATCCGCCGCCTTGTCAGCGTCGCCCGCATTGAGAGCCGCCCATCCCAGTGGCAGGACCGTGACGCCCACCACCTGCACGGGTCCGACTACATCGAAATGCGTAGCGGCACTGGTCGGGCCGAGCAGGCAACAATCGGGCGTGCGGACCTGACGCCCATCCACAAAATGATAGCTGCCTGATCCGGCAACCATGAACCGTAACTGGGCGAAATCCGCGCGCGTGTGATCAGCGACGCGGGGCTTATCAGCCGTGAAAAGATAAAGGGCCCCAAAACGGTCGGCCAGATCGGCTGGCGGGACGAAATAGCTCAAAGCCACCATATCCGCCGCATCGGCGACTGAAAAACGATGCCGCATCCCTATGCCGCCGTCCCCTTGCCTCATCCCCCTCTTAAGACGGACGAGCTCATGATGCGCCACTTACCGGATCAAGCCACTCTTGTTGGTTAATCAGGGCATCAAGCATTGCATGGAGGAAGGCGATTCGGGAAGAAAAAAGCAGTCCATCCGGAAAATCCGGACAGACTGCCAAGTAAGAGGTCTCTGAGCCAGTGACTGAGAGCCCTTCGGGTCGCGGGTGGGCTCTAAACCGATTCGATCGTGGACGATTGGACGAAATCGTCACGCATTCGCACAATTTGGACGTGAACGTGGTCTGCCGGAAAGTTCAGATCTTAGGCTCACGACAAGATTTTTTCGCGCAATCTTGCGCGGCACGGCTGTAAGGAGTGCGCCATGTCGATGCTTTACACCACCCTGCGCCCGCTGCTTTTTCATATCGCCCCGGAGACCGCACATCAGCTGACTCTCGCTCTTCTGCGCGCCGCGCCGTTGCCGCCGAGGGATCGGCGCCACGATGCCATGCTCGGCCAGGACCTTCTCGGATTGCACTTTCCCTCGCCCGTCGGTCTGGCCGCAGGCTTCGACAAGGACGGTGTGGTCGCGCATCGCATGGGGAGCCTCGGCTTCGGTTTCGCCGAGCTGGGCACGCTGACTCCTCTTCCGCAGGCCGGCAATCCGCGGCCGCGCCTGTTCCGCCTCGCAGAGGATCATGCCGTCATCAACCGCATGGGCTTCAACAATGGCGGGCAGGCCAAAGCCGCGGAACGCCTTTCGCGGATCGGGCGCCGCGCAATCCCCATCGGCATCAATATCGGCGCCAACAAGGATAGCGCTGACCGAATCGGAGATTATGAGCGAGGCGTGAGAACCCTGGGTCGGCTTGCCGACTATCTCACCATAAACATCTCGTCGCCAAATACGCCGGGTTTGCGGGCATTGCAGGATGCCGGCGCGCTGGACGAGCTGCTCCGCAGAGTTCTTACGGCGCGTCACGAGACAGGGGCGAGGCCACCGGTCTTCCTCAAGGTCGCGCCCGATCTGGAAAGCAGCGACGTTGACGACATTTGCCGCATCGCGATCGATCGCGGCATTGACGGTGTGATCGTGAGCAACACCACGATTTCCCATCCCGCATTGCGGTCCAGCCAGGCCGGAGAGACGGGCGGACTGTCCGGCGCGCCTTTGACGGATCTCGCGCAGCGCCAGCTCATCGCCTTTCGCCAGCGCATCGGCACGACGCTGCCACTGATCGGCGCGGGTGGCATTGCGAGTGCCGAGCAGGCCTATGCCCGCATTCGCGCAGGCGCGAGCTTCATCCAGCTCTATTCCGCGCTCGTTTACGAGGGCCCCTGGCTGGCCCGTCGCATCAACGAGGGGCTGGTCGATCTGCTGAAACGCGACGGCTTCACCAATATCGTGCAGGCTGTGGGGGTCGACGCGGACTAATTCTTCAGCGTTTCCTCGATTGCCCGCCCCTCGCGGCGCGGGTCATAGCCGCCGTCGAAGCGCCCACCCTCGCGGATCATCACGCCCTGAACGCCCGAATCCTCGCCCTGCCCCGGTCGCAACGTGACACCGCGTGCGACCAACCCTTCGATCACTTCCGGCGGAAACTTGTCTGCCTCTCCCTGAAAGCTGCCGCGCGCAATGAGGTTCGGCAACGCGATCGCCTGCTGGGTCGGCAAGTTCCAGTCCACCGCCGCAACCAGCGACTTGGCGACATAGGCCAAGATCGCATTGCCGCCGGCGGAGCCAAAGGCACCCGCAAAGCGCCCCTGACTGTCCACCAGCACGAGCGGCACCATCGAGGAACGCGGCCGCTTGCCCGGCGCGACAGCGTTGGCTGCCGGCCTGCCCTGCGCGTCGCGCGGCGAAAAAGAGAAATCGGTCATCTGGTTGTTGAGGAAGAAACCGTCGACCATTCGGCCCGAACCGAAAATGGATTCGACCGTCGTGGTCATCGAGACGACGTTGCCCGCCGCGTCTCCGATAATGAAGTGCGAGGTGCCGCCCGGTTCCAGCGTCGCGTCCGCAGCGGCCAGCGTCGCGCCGGGCGGTGTTCCGGCGACTGGCGGGGTCGCTGCAGCGCGCGGGCCTATGAGGGCAGCGCGGCTTGCTATGTAGTTCGGATCGAGAAGTCCTTTGACCGGCACGCTGACAAAAGCGGCGTCGCCGACATAACGGTCGCGATCCGCATACATCAGACGGCTCGCCTCGGCGAAGAGATACCAGGCCTGCGGGTCCGTCGGGCCCCGCTTGTCGATATCGGTACGCTCGAGGATCGCGAGCAGTTCAAGCAGTCCCACCCCGCTCGATGGCGGCGGCGGGGCGCAGACGAGGTAAACGCGATACGGGTTGCATAGCGCCTCGCGCACAGCCGGCCTATATCCGGCGAGATCCGCCAGCGTCATTGCACCGGGATACTGACCTTCATGCACCTTGGCGACGATCCGCCTCGCGGTTTCCCCGGCATAAAGCGCATCCGGCCCCTGGGTCGCGAGACGCCCCAGAAATTCGGCATAGGGTGCGTTCACCAATCGGTCGCCAGCTTTCTTCAGGCTGCCATCGGGCGCAGAAAAATAGGCGCGCGCATCCGGCGCGGAGAGCTGGGGGAAGCTGCCGCGCTCAAGAAAACGACCGAGGCGCGGCGAAATGACGAAGCCCGCCCGCGCGGTGCGCGCGGCATCGCCAAAAAGGCTGTTCCAGGGCAGGGCGCCGTGCGCCTTCTGGACCAGCGCAAGCATCTTGAGCGCACCGGGCACGCCTGTCGCACGGCCACTTAACACAGCCGTGCCGAACGGAAGCGGCTTGCCTGCCTCGTCGAGGAACATCCGTTCGTCCGCAGCGGCGGGCGCCGTCTCCCGCCCGTCATAGACGGTCACCTTGCCGCTCGCGCCGTCATACCAGGTCATGAAGGCGCCGCCCCCCATGCCCGAGCTTTGCGGTTCAACCAGCGAGAGCATCGCCTGCACTGCCACGGCGGCGTCGGCCGCGCTGCCGCCCCGGCGCAACACGGCGAGTCCAGCCTCGGTCGCGAGAGGATTGGCGGCAACGACGAAGAAGCGTCCCGCGCGAGCCGAATCTGGTGCGGCAGTGCCAGCCGATACGGGCGGCGGCGCTTTCTCCGTCGCGCAGGCGGAAAGCAGGAGGGCCAACAGCAGGGAAGGCAATGCACGGGGGGAAAACATGGAACGCAGCCTCGGGATCTTGGCAATGTTTTGAAATCGGACAGTGAAACGTCCTCCAGCTCTTCGCAAGCGCGAAGGCGTTTCATTCGGCTTGCCCTTGCGGAAACCCCGCACTACCCCGGTGCAAAGCAGGTGGAGACCAGGCCGAAACGGCTGACGGAGAGGACGTTTTGCGCGAGTTCGAGACTTTCCCAAGCCTCACGGCGATGTTCTTTACACGCGCGGCCCAGAACGGCACCAAGCCTTTCCTCTGGGCCAAGCGCGACGGCACATGGCGTTCGATCAGCTGGGGGGAAGCCGCCCAGACTGTCGCGGCATTGGCGACGGCGCTCAAATCGAACGGGGTGGGCCCGGGCGACCGGGTGATGCTGGTCAGCGAGAACCGCCCGGAGTTCTGTCTGGCGGATCTCGCCATCATGGCGGCGGGCGCCGTAACGGTGCCCACCTACACGACCAACACCACGCGCGACCATGAGCACATCATCTCGGACAGCGGCGCGTGCGCCGTCATCGTCTCGACCGCCAAGATCGCCAAGACGCTGATGCCTGCGGTCGTCCGCTCACGTGTCGATCTCATGATCTCGATGGAACCGCTCAAGGCGATGCAAGCGAGCACGCTCTCGCTGCACCAGTGGGACGCAATCATCGACAGATACCCGACGGACTGGCGCGCACTCGCCGCAAGCCAGACTGCCAACCGGGATGATCTGGCCTGCATCATCTACACGAGCGGCACGGGCGGCGCGCCGCGCGGCGTCATGCAGCATCATGGCGCAATCCTCTGTAACGTGGAGGGCTGCGTCGATGTCCTCGCCAATGATTTCGCCATCGAGGACGAAGTGTTCCTCTCCTTTCTGCCCATCAGCCATGCCTATGAGCACTCGGGCGGTCAGTTCCTGCCCATCGGGCTGGGGGGCGAGATCTATTACGCCGAGAGTCTGGAGAAGCTGGCGAGCAACATCGCGGAGGTGCACCCGACGCTTATGGTTGTCGTCCCCCGCCTGTTCGAGATGCTCCGTACCCGCGTCACCAAGGCGATCGAGAAGCAGGGCAAGGTGCCTGGCATCCTGCTGGACCAGGCGATCCGTCAGGGTGCCAAGCGCGCCCTGCACGGCGATCTGCCGTTCTGGGAGAAGCCGCTCGAAGCGATCCTCGAACGCACGATCATTCCCAAGGTGCAGGCACGCTTCGGTGGCAGATTACGTGCGCTTGTATCCGGCGGCGCGCCCCTCAACCCCGATGTCGGCCTGTTCTTCCAGTCGCTCGGCCTCGTCCTGCTTCAGGGCTATGGCCAGACCGAGGCCGGACCGGTCATCAGCTGCAACCGCCCGTCGGCCGGCATCGCGATGGATACGGTAGGGCCGCCGCTCAAAGGCGTGGAAGCGCGCATCGCCGATGATGGCGAGATCCTCGTGCGCGGCGAACTCGTGATGAAAGGCTACTGGCGGAACGAGGCGGAAACCGCGCGCGCCATTCAGGATGGCTGGCTCCACACTGGCGATATCGGAGAGATCGACGAAGCGGGACGGCTGAAGATCACCGACCGCAAGAAGGACATCATCGTCAACGACAAGGGAGATAATGTCGCCCCGCAGAAGGTGGAAGGGATGCTGACGCTCCAGCCCGAGATTGCACAGGCCATGGTCTACGGCGACAAGCGGCCGCATCTGGTGGGGCTGATCGTGCCGGATGCGGACTGGCTGACCGAGGCGGCCGGTGCGAGCGGAAAGCCCGCGACGATCGCTGCGATGCGCGACGACCCGGTGGTGATCTCCGCTCTGCGCGCTGCCATCGACCGGGTGAACGCCGACCTCTCCGTCATCGAGAAGGTGCGGCGCTTCGTCCTTGCCGATGAGCCGTTCACGATCGAGAACAGTGAGATGACGCCGTCGCTCAAGATCCGGCGCCACATTATCCGCGCGCGCTACAAGGACCAGCTGGACGCTCTCTACAAGGGCTGAAAGCCCCCTTATTTGGGTGCGCGGTAAGGCACGAACTTGCCCAAGGAGCACGCCCCGCTCGTGATGCCCGAATAGGGATCGAATGCGCGGGCCATGTCTCCCTGGCAATATTGACCGCCACTCCAGCTGGTCATCACCAGTATGTCGCCACGAGACAGGCCCGTGCAAGTGCCGCGCAGCTCGTTCTTGTAGACGAGCTTCCGGCTCACCTGCATCACCAGCACGTCGTCGCTCAGCGCGCGCAGATTGCTTGCAGTGCTGAAGTTGGAGACGCAGCTCACAGGTTCTCCCGCCACCTTGCCGTCGAGCAGCTTCGCGAGTTCCTTCTGCTGCTTGGGCGTCAGCTTCGCCTCAGGCTCCGGCCCCATTGCGCAGGAGCCAAGAAGAGTGGCGGCGACCCCGAGCGCGACCAGCGGAATTGCGGCGAAACGCATGAGACTTCTCCTTCATCCACCCCGCCGAGTCCGATTAGCACCCGGCTGATCAGAACGCATCCTTTTCCGCACGGCGGCGTGCCAATTCTTCTATAGTCGCAGCGCGCATGAAGGGGTTGGTTGCCCGCTCCGCGCCGATGGTCGTGGGCACCGTCGCCTCGCCCGCCGCGCGCATTGCCTCGACCTCGGCCAACCGGGCCGAGACCGCGACATTCTCCGGCTCGGCAACCACGGCATAGCGCCCGTTGGAGAGCGTATATTCATGCGCGCAATAGACCTGCGTTTCGTCAGGCAAGGTTGAAAGGCGCGCCATGTTGTCGAACATCTGCGCCGCCGTCCCTTCGAACAGCCGCCCGCACCCCATGGCGAAGAGCGTGTCGCCCACGAACACCACCTGATCTTCGGAGAAATGATAGGCGATGTGGCCTGCCGTATGTGCGGGCACGCTCATGACCTGCGCGGCGTGAGCGCCCAGATGCGCCACGTCGCCCTCGCCCACGGCGCGGTCGATGCCGGGGATCCTCTCGGCCTCGGCAGCGGGCGCAGTGACGCGCGCTCCCGTAGCGACGACGATAGCCGCATTACCGCCGATATGGTCCGGATGCCAGTGCGTGTTCCAGATCTGGCTAATCCGCCAGCCGCGCGCCTCTGCCGCAACCAGGACCGGCTCGGCGAGCGCCGGATCGACGACCAGAGTCTCGCCGCTCGCGTTGTCATGCACCAGCCAGATGTAATTGTCGCTGAGCGCGGGGATGCGCACGATTTCAAGGGGGGAAGACATCCTACCAGACGCCCGTGTTCGGCATGGAGGCCCAGGGCTCGGCCGGTTCCAGATGACCGTCCTGAAGCAACTCAACCGAGATATTGTCGGGCGAACGGACGAAGGCCATGTGCCCGTCGCGCGGAGGCCGGTTGATGGTCACGCCCGCGTCCATCAGGCGCTGGCAGGTCTCGTAGATATTCTCGACGCGATAAGCGAGATGGCCGAAATTGCGGCCGCCCTCGTAAACCTCTGCCGGACTGCCATCCTCGGCCGGCCAATTGTAGGTCAGCTCGACCTGCGCGTCCTCGTCGCCCGGCGCCGCCAGAAAGATCAGCGTGAAGCGGCCCCTCTCGCTCTCCATGCGTTTGACCTCCTGAAGGCCGATCAGCCCGAAAAAGCGGACGGTCGCCTCAGGATCAGTGACGCGGATCATGGTGTGGAGATATTTGGGCATTGGACGGGAACTCCGTTCATCGATAGAAAGCAACGGTTCATCTCAGAGACTTTAGAGGCTTGTCCCTGAGATAAGGCGCGCCCCCCGCAAGCGGAAGAGGAGAGAGCAATGGGCTGGACAAGTGATCGGAACAAGGTGGCGCTAGCGGGCGCGGGCCTGCTTGCCATCGGCATGATAACCGGCGGCTATCTGCTCGGCGATGGCCTGAAGCGTGCGCACGCCGCCGACCGATCGGTCACGGTGCGCGGCCTTGCCGAAAAAGACGTGACCGCCGACCTCGCGACCTGGACGATCGCCTACTCCGCCAATGGCTTCGACCTGCCCACGGTGCGCGCGGAAGTCGATGCGAATACTGCTCAACTGCGCGATTATTTTACTCGGCTGGGCTTCAAGGCGACCGACCTGCAGCCGATCGGCGCGGGCGTGAACCAGTATATCAACAATGGTCAGAACCAGATCACCATCACCCAGCGCATGCTGCTGCGGACCACAGACATCGCGCGGGCCCAGCGCGCGGTCGCTCAGCAGTTCGACCTGGTGAAGCGCGGCGTGACCCTGCAGGAAGGCTCAGGCATGCGCTACAGCTTTACCAAGCTCAACGACATCAAGCCGCAGATGGTGGCCGACGCGACGAAAGACGCGCGCGCCTCCGCCGAACAGTTCGCCAAGGACTCGGGCACCACCGTCGGCGGCATCAAGAGCGCGACGCAGGGCTATTTCTCGATTGATGCACGCGATGGCGAAGGCGGCGAAGGCGGCACCGACACCCCCAACAAGAAGGTGCGCGTGGTGACGACGGTGGACTTTTATCTGAAATAAGAGAGCAACGGAAATCCGCGCTTTTCGCGTCGGAAGGTTCTGAAGGTTACACCTCTTGGCGCAAAAAAATAAGCCGCCGGGAGGTGGGGCAATAAGAGGACCGGACAGTTCAAGGAGCGGCCCGCATAACGAGCTGGCCGCGCATCGTATCTGCGTGACCGATCTGTAGGAAAGCGGGTTTATCGCCTTGGCGTATACCTCACGGCCCGCATTGCCACGTGCCGGCGAAGCTGCGCTTGGCGCCGTCCGCACGATCATAAATAAGCGTGGCGGGTCGCGACGGCGACTCACCGCCGCCAGTGGCCGGACCGGTCAGTGCGATGCCGATCGTCTTGCCCTTGCCCGAAAAACTTGTGCCTTTCGCCATTGCGTCAAAGCCGCCCGGCGCGGCGACACGCTCCACATAGCCCGCGACCTTGACGATGCCGATCGCGGCATCGCGCGAAGCGACATTGCCCTTGGCGACGAGCAACGGCACGAAGACCCCGGGTGAAAGCCCGGGCGAGGAAAAGGTGCAGCCGAGTTCGCCAGGAAGGCTCGCGTCGGCAAGATCAACTGGCGCCAGCGGGTCAAGCCGGATCTCCGAACCGTCGCCGCCGATCGTGGCGCTGTTCGAGACGCCTATCGGGGCGTCGGGCATGTTCGGTGAAGCCTCGGCATGATTGGCGGCGATCGCGTTAGCCGGATCGCCGCGCGCGTTTTCATTCCCCGCATCCGGGGCGCCCGAGCAGGCTGCGCAAGCAAAGACGAGCGCCATCATTGCAGACCGCGCGGCGCGACGGGGATGAAGCGCGGAAAAGGTTAGTGAAGCGATCATCTCCACAAAACGCCGGAGCCGCCAATCCGATGCATCATAAGGCGACGCTATGCCAATTCAGCGCGGCGTTTCAGCCTTCGCCTTGGCAGGCGCTGCAACCGGGCCAAGCTGCGCAAGATAGGCCTGCGCTTTGCGGGCTGTGTCGCTCCCCGGTGCCAGCTCCGCGGCACGGCTGAAGGCGGCACGCGCGCCCTCATCGCGGTCACCCGAGAGTGCGAGGATGACCCCTTCCTCCAGCGCCACGCCGGCATCGTCGCGCGCGCGCTTCACGGCTTCGGCAATATGCAGCCGGGCAAGGGGCAGATCGTTCATGCGCCGGGCAAGCGTGGCGGAGAGCAGCCAGGCCAGGGGATCGGCGGCGGCAAGCTGCACCGCTTTGTCGAGATCGACACGCGCGCCAGGCAGATCCTCCACCGCGACCCGCGCCCGCGCGCGATCGAGATGGATTTCCCCAGTCGCTAGCGTGGCGGGTAGCGGCGAGGCAAGAGCCGCATCCAGCGCAGTCACCGCGCGCCGCGCATTGCCGCCGACCAGCGCGGCGTTGCCCGCCTGCGCATAAAGGCGCGCACGAGTCACGGCATCATTGCCGGACACAGTGGCGCCGCTCTCCAGCGCGTCCGCCGCTTCGCTCCATTTGCCGGACTGGCCGAGCGCATAGCCCAGACATTGCGCCGCCGGGGCACCGCCCTTGTTGGCGATCCAGCCGCGCGCATCCGCGATGCCGTCCTCCGGCTTCACATTGGCCCTGGCGATGCAGGCATCGAGCCGCTTCGCGACGTCCGGCGGCAGAATGGCCGCGAGGGACTGCGCCTCGTCGCGAGACTGGCCGGGCGAGGGGGATGGCGCAGGCACCGGCTTTTCGGCGGGCTTGCGCCGACGCATCAGCGCCTCGATCTCGGGATCATAACCGCCTGCGCCAGCGGCGCTCTGGGCAAGCATCAGGGCAAGCAAGATCAAACGGTCAACTCCACCAGAGCAGCGACTTCCCAGATGAGCAGCGCGATATCCGACGCGCGAGAGAGCCGATGATCGCCGTCCTTGACGAGGATCGTCCGAACGTCGGCTGAACGCAGCTGCTCGGCGACGCGCAGCGCCGTCTCCCACGGCACGTCCGGATCGGCCTGCCCCTGCAACAGCCGGACGGGGCAGTCGATAGCGATTTCGCCGCCAAGCACCAAATTGGCCTCGCCCGATTCCCAGAAGGCCCGCGTCGTCACGGTCGGCTCCGGCCCATAGGGATTAGGCTCGAGGAGGACGCCATCGAGCCGGATGATGGCCTTCTGCGCATCGGCGAAGCCCCATCGCGTAAAATCCGGTGCGGCGGCGATGCCAACAAGGGCGTGGACGCGAGGCCCGAGCGACTGCGCCAGCAGCAGCGCGATCCACCCGCCCATGGAGGAGCCGACGAGGATGAGCGGCGCGTCGGCCGGCAGCATGGCGTCGATCACCGCGAGCGCATCGTCGCGCCAGCTCGTCAGCGTGCCGTCCCGGAAATTCCCTTCGCTCTCGCCGCAACCGGCATAATCGAAGCGGAGCATCGCGCGGCCGGTTGCTTCCGCCCACGCGTCCAGTGCGACGGCCTTGCTGCCTTGCATGTCCGACGCATAGCCGGGCAGGAAGACGACAGTCGGCCCGGCACCCGCGCGATGACGGTAGGCAAGGCGCGGCTTACCGGGGGAAGCGAGGAAAACGGGCGGCGTGTCGAGCGGGGCAGTCATGCGCTGGCGATAGGCGCTTTGGGCAGGGAGGTCGACTCAGAGGCTTAGCTGCACCGGCGGCTTCACGGTCTTGTCGTCCCGGCAAGCGCGCAGCATCGCGTGCCACTGCGCCGGGGTCAGCGCATGTTCGTAGCTGTGGTCCGGCACCTTAGACTTGAGGAAAGCACTCTTGCGCTCGGCGGAGACGGGGTGAGAGGCCATCCAGCTCATCGCGCGCTCGGCCGGCTCACCCTTCTTGCCGCCGCCCATGCGGTCGAAGAAGCCCGCGACACCCTCGGGCGAAATGTTCGCGCTCTTCAGCGCCGCGATGGAATAGCCGTCCGCATTGCGCTCCGCATCGCGGCTGTAGCTCAGCGACAGGAGACCATTGAGCACGCCGCCCACCTGCCCGTTCAGCCCGCCAAGCACCACCGATAGGCCAAGCTGGCGGACCATCGCCGCCATGGTATCGCGATTGCGGACATGGCCGATCTCGTGCGCGAGAATGCCGGCCAGCTCGTCAGGCGATTTCGCCTGCGCCAGCAGCCCATCGAAAATGAGGATGCGCCCACCGGGCAGCGCCACAGCGTTAACCATCGGCACGTTGACGATCTCGATCACACGGACGGGCGGCCCGCCGCCAAGCCGGGTCGCAAGCGTATCGAGCGCGGCGCGGCTCGCGGGGGTGGAGCAGACCCGGCCGCCGAGATCGCCCGCGATCGCGTCGCCCAGCCGGTTCTCCCAACTCTGCGGGATATAGGGCGCGATCCAGCCGGGCGCGCGCAGCACCAGAAGCACCGTCAGCGCTGCAAGCACGCTGAACAGTGCGATCGCCTTTGTGAGCCCGATCCGGTCAATCCAGCGGCCATAGCGCGCGGGCAGGGGCAGATGGATGGCGAAATCCGCGGGCGGCGATCCCGCGAAGACTAGCCGCCAGCCGGCCTCCCCTTTCAGCCCATAGGCGGACTGGCCGCCCGTGCCGCCCAGCGCCACAATGCTGCTCCAGCGATGCGGGCCGCTCTCGCCGCCATCCCAGCGCAGCGAGACACCCTCCCCGTCCCACAAGACGCTGGGGAAGTGGCGCGTGGCGCTCTGGCCATCATAATGCCAGATGTTCGCGGCTGGTCCGATGCTCGACATGCGCGCCCTTATATCGCTCCGACATCGAACGCGTCGAGCAGGCCCTCGCCCTGTCCCGGCGCGCGCGTGGTCGACTGAGTGAACGCGGACAGGCTGATCTCGCCGCTCGCCGAGAGGTGGCGGATGAAGAAGGACCAGTGGCGATAGCCGAGAAACGCCAGGCCAATGCCGAGCGTCAGCACCACCAGCGCGATATCCCCCAGGATCAGCAGCACCCAGTGCTTGCTACGCGCGGTGAAATGGAAGTCGATCTCACCCAGCGACAGCCCACCGATCGCCACCCGCAGGAACTTGGCGTAATAGACCAGCGCGACGAGGCCGAGCACGCCGTAGATGGCGATAAGGCCAAGGAAGATGCCCGCCATCACTGGCCCGCGCGGCGCCTGGCCGCCCTCCAGATCCAGTCCCGCGAAGAGCGGCAACATGCTGAAGCCGACGATGCCCAGCGCGATCACAATGAGGAACGGCGCGAGATAGAAGAGCAGGAAGCGCAGGAACACGTCCGCCGCGCTGCCGCTGGACCGGAAGGCGAGCGGGCCGAAGCTCATCTCGCGCCAACGCTCGTTCCACAGCGACATCATCGCCCAGGGAATGAGCAGCCCGGCCGTCAAATAGCCCACGGCATATTTCCACATGAACGAGAAGCCGTAGCCAAAGCCGTTATCGTCCGCGCCGCCGCGAATGCCGTGCCAGAAGGTGCGGCTCAGCCGATAGCGCAACGCCCGGAAGCGCGCGACGCCGCTGAGGTAGAAGATGATCGCGCTGGCGATGAACGACAGGATGACCGCGATGCCGGTATGGCCACGCAGCAGCAGCGCCTGCGCGCCGAACTGGAGGAAGAGGAAGGGAATGCCGAAGAGCACCAGCACGAGCAGGAAGCCGATGAACAGCTCCAGCCCCGTGCCCGTCCACTCCAGCGGTTCATCGATGAAGCGGGTGCGCGACCAGAGATAACGCCGCGTACGCGCCGTCGCCCAGAAGCGGTAAATGCCGAGCGTGACGATCGTCAACGCGATGTTCGTGAAGGCGATCGGCGCGAACTCGCGCCAGCTCCCGCTGAACCCGAAGGCCCCCTGCTCGTCGTCGGTCATTCATCCCCCCTTGGCACCGATCGCAATTCGGGCCTGTGTGGGGATGTAAGTCAAGGGGAAAGGGGGAAGCACTTCCTGATGCGTTATTTCCCTGACTGTGCAGCGATGGAGGCACTGCCTGCCCACAAAGACAATCCAGCAATCTAGAACAGGAGGCGACAAACCGCCCCCGGTCCCTTCTGGATTGCTCAGACGTAACGCAGCTGGACTGCGCCCTTTCCGCGACGCATGAAGGCGCCGGCGAGGCCGAAGCCGGCGATCATCATTGCCCAAGTGGCGGGTTCCGGAACAGGGCTTTCGACCGGCGGCACAACGACGAGATTCTCGTCGAACCACAGGTGGTGATTGGCGACGACAGTGTTCAGACCCGACTGAGTCGACCCTGCAAGCACTTCGGAATTGCCAGTTCCATCACCGAAACCGACCGCCGCCGTGGTGCTGGTGCCGGTGGTTTCCCAGCCCATATCCTTGTAGAAAAAGCCGATCTGCCCCTGTCCATTGGGGATGACGTAATCGTCGCTGCGCAGCACAAGCTGGAAAGAATTCAGCGCGGCGGCCCCGCTGTTGTAGTAACCGACCTGGTCCCAGGTGACGACCAGTTCTTCGCCCGAGAGCAGATAATGGGTAACGCCGCTCGCGCCGTTTCGCGTGTCGACATCCCCAAACCAGGGGGAAATAACTGGCGCTATGGCCCCGGTGGGGCCCTGCGGCTCATAAGCTGATATGCCGTTGTTAAAGCTTACATTGCCATTATTGTTGATGAACAGCGACGTGTAAGTCGTTCCGAAGAGCGTGAACGAAAACCCAAGATCCAGCGCCATGTAGCCATCGTCATTGCGCCCGGACGCCATGCCAATGTTCGCAGCGTTGCCACCGCCCGTGGTCACGATGTTGGGACCGAGCGTATCGGTATAGTAGGACGTGGACGCGACCAGCGCCGACTGAGGGATGATGGTCGTCGCGGCGGTCAACATCGACGGGATCGCGCCGAGCAGAACGGACGCACAAAAATAAACTGCATGATTGCGACGCATGGCATTTGCCTCCAAAATGGAACCCACAAACAACAGAATCCGATTTTTCGGATGCGACCCGTTGCAGGCATGCCTCGCAATGCGTCCGGGAGATACAATTGGCTCCCATGGACATCGTGCATGCGCCATGCTGGTGGGACGTTATGGTATATTTTGTTAATTGCAATTGTTAATCACGTCTTGGTGTCCCGCGATGAAGAGGAAATATTCTGTCCGGCTCGCGATCAATGGACCCGTAACCCGGACCACCCTATATTCGTGCCCATGCCGAGCCTGATAGCCTGTTTTGCGACCACCACCAACCGCACGACTAGCCGGGGCCTCGGCGCGCGCGTCCTCTAGCTGGCGCGTCGGCCCTGGCCCCGCACAACCAAGCGGGAGGCCGGGCCAGATGGCCGAGCGCTCCCACCCCCCTTTCAATATCGGCCGCGCTTGCCTAAGCGCATCGGGCGAAACAGCGGGAAGCGTTTTCCGCACCGACGATGCGATAACAGACGGACGGAGCGCAGCGCTCCGGCGCGTGGCCGTGGATCAGGAATTGGACTTGGCATGAGCGAACTCATGAAGATCAGCTTGCCGGATGGATCCGTGCGTGAAGTTGCGCCCGGCACGACCCCGGCGGACATTGCCGCCGCGATCGGCCCCGGCCTCGCCAAGGCGGCGATTGCCGCGCGGGTGGACGGCGAGCTGCGCGACATCAACCGGCCGATCGAGACCGATGCGGCGCTGGCGCTCGTTACCGCGAAGGACGAGGCGGACGCGCTGGAGCTGGCGCGGCACGACTTTGCGCATATCCTCGCGGAAGCGGTGCAGGCGCTTTACCCCGGTACGCAGATCACCTTCGGACCCTCGACGGACGACGGCTTCTATTATGACGTGATGGCGCCCGCGTCTCGCGGCCCGTTCACCGAGGACGATCTCCCAGCGATCGAGGAGAAGATGCGCGAGATCATCCGAGCGGACAAGCCGCTGGTGCGCGAAGCGTGGAGCCGCGCGGACCTCATCGCGCGCTGGCGCGAGCAGGGGGAGGCGTTCAAGGCCGAGTGGGCCGCGGAACTCCCCGAGGGCGAGGAGCTGACGGTCTACTGGTCCGGCCAGCCCGGCAGCGCAGGCGCATGGATGGACATGTGCCGGGGGCCGCATCTCGCCTCCACCGGCAAGCTGGACCCGGCCGCGTTCAAGCTCATGCGCGTCTCCGGCGCATATTGGCGCGGCGACCAGAAGAACGCGCAGCTCACGCGCATCTATGGCACCGGCTGGCTCAACAAGAAGCAGCTCGACGCGCATCTGATGCGGCTGGAGGAAGCCGCCAAGCGCGACCACCGCAAGTTGGGGCAGGAGATGGACCTCTTCCACCTGCAGCAGGAAGCGCATGGCAGCGTCTTCTGGCATCCACATGGCTTCGTCATCTGGCGCGCGCTGGAGGCCTATATGCGCCGCGCGATCGACGGCGCGGGCTATCAGGAAGTCAAGACGCCGCAGGTGATGGACGCGCGCCAGTGGGAGCAGTCCGGCCACTGGGGCAAGTATCGCGAGAACATGTTCGTCATCCCCGACGAAGTGCCGAATGTGGACGACGAAGGCCCGATCGTCTCCGACGATGCGCAGTGGATGGCGCTCAAGCCGATGAACTGCCCGGCGCATGTGCTGATCTTCCGACAGGGCATCAAGAGCTATCGCGACTTGCCGTTGCGGCTGTACGAGAATGGCTGCTGCCACCGCAACGAGCCGCACGGCGCGCTCCACGGCCTCATGCGCGTGCGCCAGTTCACGCAGGACGACGCGCACATCTTCTGCCGCGAAGACCAGATCGTCGACGAGGTGCGAGATTTCTGTCGTCTTGCGGACAGGGTCTACCGCGATTTCGGGTTCACCTACTCAATCAAGCTCGCCCTGCGCCCGGAGAAGCGTTTTGGCACCGAAGAGATGTGGGACAAGGCGGAGTGGGAGTTGAAGACTGCCGCCATGGACGTGATCTTGAGCGGGGGCGGTGCGGAGAGAGATCTTGAGATGCTGCCTGGCGAAGGCGCCTTCTATGCGCCCAAGCTCGAATGGCATCTGACGGACGCGATCGGGCGGACCTGGCAGGTCGGCACCATCCAGTCCGACCGGGTGCTTCCCGAGCGGCTGGACGCGAGCTATGTGGGCGAGGATGGCGAGCGCCACCGCCCGGTGATGCTCCACCGCGCGATCTTCGGCAGCTATGAGCGCTTCATTGGCATCCTCATCGAGCATTTCGCCGGCAAGCTGCCGGTGTGGCTCGCGCCGGTGCAGGCGGTCGTCGCGACGATCGTCTCGGAGGCTGACGGCTATGCGGGCGAAGTCGCGGCGAAGCTCGCCGCCGCTGGCATCCGCGTGGAGACGGACCTGCGCAACGAGAAGATCAACTACAAGGTGCGCGAGCACAGCCTCGCCAAGGTGCCGCATCTGCTGGTCGTGGGCCGGCGCGAGGCGGAAGAAGGCACGGTCGCGCTGCGCCGTCTGGGTTCGGACGAGCACCAAAAGGTGATGACGCTGGACGAGGCCGTGGCGATGCTGACCGCAGAGGCCACTCCGCCCGACCTGAGGGCCTGAGCGAGGATAGCGATGCGGATCCGGCCCGGCATCGCCGCTGACGTCCCCCGTGCGCTGGAGATCTGGCGCGCGGCGGTCGATGCGACCCACGGTTTCCTTACACCGGCAGATCGCGTCGAGATCGATCGCCTGGTGGCGCAGGAGTTCCTGCCCGCCGTCCCGCTCTGGCTAATCGAGGATGCAGATG
>PJTZ01000212.1_pt1 | contig 20983 bp, 18 predicted proteins | sample 1512131 | NCBI WGS metagenome assembly PJTZ01 (sample SAMN08177679, study PRJNA422409) | Soil metagenome, whole genome shotgun sequencing project. | reverse complement strand
CCAGTACAGCGCGCCGATGCCCGCCGAGGCGCTTGCGTCCGCACCATGATAGCGCAGCGACCCTAGGACCCCGCCGACATCCGGGTCGGCATAATAAGGCAGCAGCCGGTCCAGCAATTCGTCGTCCAGCAGCACGTTGGCATCAGTGAAGACGAGAATATCGCTCGTCGCCATGGCGGCCATTTTCTTCATGCCGTGCGCCTTGCCGGTGCGCCCCGGCCCCGGCACCAGCGTCAGTACGTCACTGGCCTGCGAGAGCAGAGGGCCGGTCTCGTCGCTCGACCCGTCATCATAGGCAAGGATGGCCAGCTCGGGGTGCCGGGCCTTGAGTGCTCGCAGGTTCACGATCTTGGCCGGAAGCGACGCCGCCTCATTATAAGCACAGAAGAGCAGCGTGGCGCTGGGCCGAGGAGCCTGAGAATCTGCGGCGACCGGTCGCGCGGCAAGCATTCGGATGATCAGGGGATAGATGACGAACGGCCAGACGAGCAGCAGCCCACATAGAAACGCGCAGATGGCGAGCGCGAGATCGATGCCTGTCATGATCGACGCCGCCTAGAATGCATTGTCGTGCCCCAACACGCCCAGAGTGGCTACGATGATACGCAGATCACGCCAGATCGACCAGTTGGTGACATATTCCAGATCGGACTGAAGGCGGTTGACCAGATCCTCGTGACGATCTGTCGGCCCGCGATGCCCGCGCACCTGCGCAAGCCCCGTCATGCCGGGCTTTATGCAGTGGCGAGCCCAATAGCGATCATCGACATCCCAATAGAGCGTATCCGCAGCTTTGGCGGCAGCGGCATGAGGGCGCGGCCCCACAATGCTCATGTCTCCGAGCAGCACGTTAAAAAGCTGCGGCAACTCGTCGATGCTCGTTCTTCTCAGGAACGCGCCAATCCGAGTGACGCGGGGATCGTCCCGCTCGGTCAGCCGGTCGGCTAGGAGATCCGTTCGGCCCGCATGCATCGTGCGGAACTTGAAGATCATGAACGGATGGGCGTCCTTGCCCATACGCGGCTGACGGAACAGGATCGGTCCCGACCCCGACAGCCGCACCGCGATTGCCCCGCCGATTAAAAGCGGCGAAAGGAGGATGATCGCCGCGAGGCTGATCACGACGTCCAGAGCCCGCTTCACGATGCGGTCGCGAATGCCCATTGGTCCGCCGGCGACCACGAGCGTCGGATGATCTTCGAACACGCTCACTTTCGCCGGCGCGAACCGCCGCATCTCCGGAACCAATATCTCGCCCTTCGCGGAAAGCGCAGTCAGGGCGACCCGCCAATCCTCTATCCGCTCTGGAGGACATGCGACCACCACGCGTTCCGCCGAACCGATCGCCCTCGCAAGACGCGCTGCCATCTCTGCATTGCGATCCGTCGGATCGAAGCCGATCGCGACGGCGTCCATCACATGGGCGTGTGCAGGCCTGTCGACGGCCACGCCATCGACCATCAGCACGGTGACATGAGGCACTTCACCCACGAGCCACAGAGCAAGCCGTTCGACGAAGAGCCGCGCGACATAAAGGCCCGCTCCGCTGATCGCCAATCCCGCGACGAAAGTAAGGCGCGAGAGCTGATCGGCGATCTTGCCGAGATAGACGATGATGACCATGAGCATCGCGCCCTGCGCCAGCGACCATATCGCTCGTACCGCGCTTGCTCGCCGGTTACCGATCATCCGGATGCCATAGACCCCGCCATTGAGGGCGATGAGGGCATAAACCGGGGCAATCATCGCCGCCATGATCAATCCGTGGGGCTTGCCTGGCTCGCCTCGCCAATCGCCGAGCACAATAAGATTAGCGAGCGCGAAGCCGCATCCGATCACCGCGATGTCGATGACGATGCTTATGGCGTAAAGGCGCAGTCGCGCCGCTTCCTTGGATGGCGCGGGACGGGCGATCATCGGCCAAGCGCGCTAGGCTCACCGTGAAGCGCCGTCAATGCCCCATTCCAGCGATGATCTGCGCGATGCGGCGCGCGGCATGACCATCGCCATAGGGATTGTGAGCGCGTGCCATTCTTGCATGAGCCTGCTCGTCGTCCAGCAGCATCGTCACCGCGGTCCGGATGCGCTGCCGATCCGCGCTAACCAGAATGGCCGTCCCCGCCTCAATGCCCTCCGGCCGCTCCGTCGTCTCTCGCATCACCAGCACCGGCTTGCCGAGGCCGGGCGCCTCCTCCTGCACCCCGCCGCTATCGGTCAGCACGAGATGAGAGGCATCCAGCAGAGCCACGAAAGCCGGATAATCGAGCGGATCGACAAGGTGGATATTGGCCGCTCCGGAAAGCAGTGCGCGCATCGGACCGCCGACGTTCGGATTTGGGTGGACGGGAAAAATGATATCCACGTCTTCTCGCTCGGCAATGTCCAGAATTGCTCCGCCAATCGCCGCGACGCCATCGCCGAAATTCTCGCGCCGATGGCTCGTCACCGCGACGATCCTCCGCCCTTCGCACCGGGCTATAACAGGCCCAATTGCGCTGGCCAGTGCTGGCTCTGCTCGTGCACGGTCCCGCGTCCACAGCAATGCGTCGATGACGGTGTTGCCGGTCACATGGATGGTGGCGGGCTCGCGCCCTTCGGCAAGAAGCGCCTGCCTCGCCTGCTCTGTGGGAGCAAAATGAAGCGCGGCGACGCAGGCAATCATCCGCCGGTTCGCTTCCTCGGGCCAAGGGTGGTGGAGATCGCCGCTACGCAGGCCCGCCTCGATATGGGCGACCGGAATGCGCCGGTAATGGGCGGCAAGGGTTGCGGCCATTGCCGTGGTGGTATCGCCCTGCACCAGAACGACGTCCGGCTGCAGCGCATCGAAAGCGCGACCCAGTCCCGTCAATATCCTCGCCGTGAGATCATCGAGCGACTGGCCTTGCTGCATCACATCAAGATCGATATCCGGCGCGATGCCCGCTAGCGCCAGCACCTGATCGAGCATTTCCCGGTGCTGCGCTGTCACGCACACCAGGGCCTCAATGCCTTCTATTTCACGCAATGCGTGTATCACGGGGAACATCTTGATTGCTTCCGGCCGGGTGCCGAAAACCGCGACGATCCGCCTCACGGACTTTAGCCGACCGCGACGAGCGCTGCGTCGCGCAACCCACGCCAGACACGAGCGACCTGCACTGTCTCCGGCACATCGTGAACCCGGACGATCTGCGCCCCGGCGCCAAACGCCGTCATGGCGAGTGCCAGCGAACCACCAAGCCGTTCGCTCACCTTCGCTTCGTTGGAGAGTGCGCCCACGATTCGCTTGCGACTTGCGCCGAAAAGTAACGGCACGCCAAGGCCATGAAACAAGGTCAGCGTGTTGATGATTGCAGTGTCGTCGGTCAGCGCTTTTCCGAAGCCGATGCCCGGATCGACCATGATTCGCGCGCGATCGATTCCCGCCGCGACGCACGCCTCTATCCGCGCCTCAAGCCAGTCGAAAATGACACCGGGCAGCCACGCGCCCGCCTGCCCGGCATAAGCCGTTCGTCCGCCATGCGGGTCTTCGCCTGGAGATGGGCTGTGCATCAAAGCAACGAGACAGCCGGATGCTGCGACCACATCCATGGCGCGGAGATCATGAGTGAGGCCCGAGACGTCGTTGACGACTCCAGCGCCCGCCGCCAGCGCCGCTTCCATGACAGAGGCCTTGCGGGTATCCACCGAGACGATCACGTCTGCCTTGGCAAGCCTTTCGATCACCGGTACGACCCGCGCGATCTCATCGCCTTCCCAGACGGGCTCGGCGCCAGGTCTCGTGGATTCCCCGCCCACGTCGATCATGCCTGCACCCGCGACATGCATCGCAAAACCGGCGTCAGCCGCCGCTTCTACGTCGCCGCTGTGCTTGCCGCCGTCCGAGAAGCTGTCGGGCGTCATGTTCAGGATGCCCATCACTTGCGGGGTATCGAGCCGCAAGGTCCGCGCGGAGATGCTCATTGCGGGGCGAGGAGCGCTGAGCCGGGCGAGCAACATTTGAGCGCGGGAAGCATGAACATCGGGCAGCGCTGCAAGCCAATCCTGCAGGTCACGCAGGGGAACGACCGCACGTTTCGATACGCCCTGCCCGACCCAACGAACCTCGACCGCTTGAAACCAGAGTAGCGTCCCGGCAAGCCGCATGATCTCGCCCTCGTCCACACCGACAGGTGAGTCGATGAACCAGACGGGACGAAGATAGAGTCGGACATCGTCCGGAAACGGGGATGCCATCACATTACTTGCTCTGCTCGTTGGATGCAGGGATAGCCATGACGAGCATAAACCTTGCCCTACCCGTGAGAAAGCGTGCCGGGGCGACAGTTGGTCGGGCGTCGCCCCGGCGTATTGCCGCGTGTGGGGCGCGGCAAAAACAATGCGAGCCTCATGGCTCGGTCGCCAGCAAATAGGTCTGACGGACAGAATCGATCGGGCTGAGCTTTCCCTCGCTTTCGAGATGCCAGAATGTCCAGCCGTTACAGGAGGGTGCGCCCTGAAGTGTGGCGCCAAGGCGATGAATGGACCCCTTTTCCGTCCCACATTCCAGCGAACCGTCGATGCGGACCTTCGCCTGCCAGCGCCGCTTGGCGTCAGTCAGGACCGATCCTGCGGAGATCATGCCAGTTTCCACCAGCGTGCCGAACGCAACGCGGGGCTGGCTCTTGGCCGACTGCATGATTTCCAACGCGCTTTCGTCCAGCGGCAGTGCCGCCGCGATCCGTTCTAGCGCCACTTCGCAATAGGCGGGCTCCCGCTCGATGCCGATCCAGCGGCGGCCCAAGCGGCGGGCAACAGCTCCTGTCGTGCCGGTCCCGAAGAAGGGATCAAGCACCACATCTCCCGGCTTGGTGCATGAAAGCAGTACCCGGTAAAGCAGAGCCTCCGGCTTCTGCGTTGGGTGCGCCTTATGTCCGCCCCGCTTCAGTCGCTCCTGCCCACCGCAGATCGGCAGCACCCAGTCCGACCGCATCTGCAACTCGTCGTTCAGGGTCTTCATCGAGCGATAGTTGAAGGTGTAGCGCGCTTTTTCGCCTTGGCTCGCCCAGATGAGCGTCTCATGAGCATTGGTGAAGCGCGTGCCCTTGAAATTGGGCATCGGATTCGCCTTGCGCCACACGATGTCGTTCAAGATCCAGAAGCCGGCGTCCTGCATCGCCGTGCCGACACGGAAGATGTTGTGATAGCTGCCGATCACCCAGATTGTGCCCGCAGGCTTCAGGATGCGCCGCGCCTCAGCCAGCCACGCCCGTGTGAAACTGTCATAGGTCGCGAAGCTGTCGAACTTGTCCCAGTCGTCAGTCACTGCGTCGACATGGCTGCCATCCGGTCGGTTGAGATCGCCGCCAAGCTGGAGATTATAGGGCGGGTCGGCAAAGACCATGTCGATCGACGCATCCGGCAAAGCACGCATCGCCGCAATGCAGTCGTCGCGGATCAACTGGTCGAGGGGCAAGTCGACCGCTGGCCTCGCCTTGCTGGTGTCGCGGGCGCGCACGGCAGCACCCCCAATCCGCTCGATAACCCCCATTTAGAACGCACTCCCTGATCTGCTGGAGACACGGTGAGTCGCGCGGAGTCCGCCGTCAAGCGCGGTAAGATTTGCGATCGTGGCATCGCGGCACGCCGCGATGAGAGAACGAAACGAGTCCCACGCCAGAAATGGTGGAACGAAGAATCAAGGAGACTCAATATGTTGTGGTGTTGCCCTGAAGACTCATCTGAGCGAGCGCAGTGAAATTTTTTCTCGTTCGTCAGCCCGCGAGTCCCGGAAGGGCCATTTGGGCCACCGGGGCGAAGCTGCGACGGTGCAGCGGAGTGGGACCATGGGTACGCAAGGCAGCGAGGTGGTCCGGCGTTCCATAGCCTTTGTTACGGTCCCACCCATATTGGGGATGATCGAGCGCGGCCCGACGCATCAGCGCGTCGCGATGCTCCTTGGCGATGATCGAGGCAGCCGAAATGCAGGGCTCGATGGCATCTCCGCCGACAATCGCTCGCGCGCCCCAGCGCCACTCCGGGCGACGACCCTGTGGCGTCAGATTACCGTCGATCAGCACCTCCAGAGGATCGCAGCCGATTTTCGCGCAAAGCGCCTCGACCGCGATGGTCATGGCGAGCATCGTCGCGCCGAAAATGTTGAGCCGGTCGATATCCGCCACCTCGACGACGCCGACGCCCCACTGGCACCGGCGCTTGATCGTGGCCTCCAGCACCGCGCGGCGCTCCGCCGTCAGCTTCTTGGAATCGTCGAGTCCCGACGGCCGTGGCTTGCACAGCACGACCGCAGCCGCGACCACGGGGCCAGCAAGCGGTCCGCGACCGGCTTCATCAACACCAGCGATCATCGCACGCGCGCCAGCGCATTCACGTCAACCCCCTGATGCCCCAGCGGGCCATGACCGAGACCGAGGCCGGGAGCCGCGCTGATCGCTGCGCGGACAAACAGCCGGGCACGCGTGATCGCCCCCGGCAGATCCAGCCCCTCGCCCAATCCGGTCGCGATCGCGCTGGCCAATGTGCAGCCCGTGCCGTGGGTGTCCTCACTGTCGATACGCTCGTCCTCCCAGCGAGCGATCTCCCCTTCCAGACCAACCAGTCGATCGACAATAGTCGGCCCATCTCGGTGACCGCCCTTTATGAGCAAGATCTCGCCGCGTGCGGTGAGCGCCGCCTCGCCACCTAGCGCTTCAAGCTCGGGCAAATTGGGCGTGGTGAGAAAAGCCCAGTCCATGAGAGCGTGCATGGCTTCGATCGCAGCGGCATCAGCCAATACGCCACCGCTGGTTGAGACCATCACGGGATCGAGCACGATCGGTGCGTTGATCGTTTCCAGCCGCTCCGCCACCGCCAGCGCCGTCTCTGCCGAGCCGATCATGCCGATCTTGACGGCGTCCACACCGATGTCGCTCACCACGCTGTCGATTTGCTTCAGCACCATCTCGGTCGGAACGTGATGTACGCCCTGCACGCCCAGCGTGTTTTGCGCGGTAATGGCCGTGATCGCGGTCATTGCATGGCCGCCCAGCATGGTGACGGTCTTGATATCCGCCTGGATGCCGGCGCCTCCGCCCGAATCCGAGCCAGCGATGATGAGAATGCGGGGGATGGTCATGCGCGGCCTTTTGACGGCAAGGGCAGGTCAAGTCGAGAGCGCATGCCCGCGCTGCTCAGAGTTCGCGAAAGTGGCGTTTAGCCGACGCTGGATTGCGCTTGAGCGCGTCGCCCAGACGAGTCGGACGATCGAGCAGTTCTCCTGCGCAATTGGGGCATGTTTCGTCCAGCGCATCCGCACATTCCGAACAGAAAGTGCACTCGAGAGAGCAGATGAAGGCCCCGCCCTCGTCGGCAGGCAGATCGACGCCACAGCGCTCGCAGTCGGGTCGCATTTCAAGCATGTGCACCTCCCAAATTTCAGACTCCCTCAGGCCGTTAAAACAAGACCAGGCAGCCGGAAGTTGCCAATGTTGACACTACGTTCCGTCAACTTCCGCTTTTCCAAGGAAACGGGCGCATAGAAAGAACGCGCGCGGCGCGAAAGGCACGGAACTATCATCGCGTCAGCATTCCATGAACGGCATGCTGTAGGACAGCGTGAAAACGCCGTCAGGCCGCCGCCTCCGCTACGGCCGCGCAAATGCGCTCCACGACCGCCTTCACCTGATCGCCATCGTCTCCTTCCGCCATGACGCGAATGACCGGCTCGGTACCTGAAGGACGGATGACGAGCCGTCCGCTCCCGGCCAGTTCCTTCTCCGCATCGGCAATCACTGCCTGCACGCTCTGCGCTTCCAGCGGTTTTCCACCCGAGAACCGGACGTTCTTCAGCAACTGGGGAACGGGCTCGAACTGCCGGAGCACCTCGCTTGCCGGTTTGCCGCTCTCCACCAGCGCGGCAAGAACCTGCAGCGCCGCGATCGTGCCGTCCCCGGTTGTGGCATAGTCGGAAAGGATCATATGGCCGGATTGCTCGCCTCCCACATTATGTCCGCCTCGCCGCATGGCCTCCAGCACATAGCGGTCGCCCACTTTCGTGCGCAGCAGGCTGATGCCCTGCCCTTCGAGCATGCGCTCAAGACCCAGATTAGACATCACCGTGGCGACAACCGCGCCGCCTCGCAGCGCCCCACGACGCGCCCAGTCCGAGCCGATCAACGCCATGATCTGATCGCCGTCAATAATCGCGCCCATCTCATCAACGAGGATCAGACGGTCAGCGTCGCCGTCCAGCGCAATGCCGATGTCAGCGCCTGAAGCAATGACCGTTTCCTGAAGGAGCTGCGGCGAAGTGGATCCGCATGCTTCGTTGATATTCGTGCCGTTGGGATCCACGCCCAGCGTCACCAATTCCGCGCCCAGTTCCCAAAGCGTAGCGGGCGCGGTCTGGTAGGCAGCGCCATTGGCGCAATCGACGACCACCTTGAGACCGTCGAGCCGCAGATGCGACGGAAAGGTCGATTTGACCGCGTGGATATAGCGGCCGCGCCCGTCCTCGACGCGCCGCGCCCGGCCAATCGCCGGCGCATCCGCGAGCAGCACCCCATCACCGCCGATAAGCGCTTCAATCCGAGCCTCGTCTTCATCCGAAAGCTTGTAGCCATCCGGTCCGAAGAGCTTGATGCCGTTGTCATAATAAGGGTTATGACTGGCCGAGATCATGACACCCAGGTCCGCTCGCATGGAGGCGGCAAGCATCGCGACGGCGGGAGTCGGGATCGGGCCGAACTGCACCACGTCCATGCCCACGCTGGTGAACCCCGCCACCAGCGCATTCTCGATCATATAGCCGGAAAGGCGGGTATCCTTGCCGATGACGACCCGATGCCGGTGATCGCCGCGCAGAAAATGACGGCCGGCGGCCATGCCCACGCGCATTGCCATCTCGGCAGTCATCGGTGACTGATTGGTGCGGCCACGGATACCGTCCGTGCCGAAAAAACGTCTGGTCATGCACTTCATCCTGGGTCGTAAACTTTGAGGAGCAAGGAGGAGGGGACGCCCCCTCCCCCCGGCTAAGTCGCGGTCAACCGGGCCTTCGCTATTTCACATCCTTGAGCGTATCGAGATGCATGAGGCGCGTGATGAGCGGCGAAACGATCAGGACGACGACCGCAACAGCCACGGTCCACCAGCCGATCGTCGAATAGATCGCAAGAGTGGCCTCCTTGGTCATCTCGCCGTCATGGCCGCCGGTTGCTTCGCCGATCTTGCCCGCCACGAAATTACCGACGGCGGTCATGTAGAACCATGCTCCCATGATGAGGCTCGCCAAATGCTTGGGCGCAAGCCTGTTCATAGCGGAGAGGCCCACGGGGGAGAGACAGAGCTCACCCGTAGTGTGCAGCAGATAAATCATGAAAACGAAGAAGACCGGGGTCAGGGCTTCCGGCCCCACGGACCGCGCGCCCCAGACGAAGACCAGAAAGCCAACGCCGACCTGTACAAGGGCCAGGCCGAACTTGGCCGGCGCCGAGGGCTCCAGCCCCCGCTTGCCAAGCGCAATCCACAACCATGCGAACAGCGAGCCAAGCAGGATGATGTAGAGCGAATTGATCGACTGGAAGAGCGACGCCGGCACGCCGCCGCGATCCACGTAGCGGTCGGTATAGAGGTTGAGGCTGCCCCCCGCCTGCTCGAACAGACCCCAGAAAATAGGGTTAAGCGCGATGAGGAAGAGGATGGCGAACATCCGGTCGCGCGCATGGGGCTCCAGCCTGAGAGCGCAATAAAGCACGTAGCCGAGCAGCGCGATACCGGACACGAGCAGCAGATCCTGAATGACATCCTGATACTGAACGAGCACCCAGATGATCGCGATCGACCCCAGACCGATCGCGTAGATGCTCCATTCCCTGATTTTGGAAAGCGCGATCGGAGGCTCGCCATTGCCGTTTAGCAGTGGTTTGCCGATCACGAAGACCAGCGCCCCGAGCAGCATACCAAGGCCTGCCGCACCAAAACCGTAGCTCCAGCCGTAAGTCTCGCCCAGCCAGCCGGCGAGAATGACACCCAGTGCTCCGCCCACATTGATGCCGATATAGAAGATCGTATAGGCGCCATCCCGCCGGGTATCGGTGAGCCCGTAAAGCTGACCGACGATCACCGAGATATTGGCCTTCAGGAAGCCGGACCCCACCACGATGCAGGCGAGCGCCAGCCAGAAAATGTTGATCGTCGGGTCGCTCTGACCGCCGGTTCCTTCGAAAGCCATGAGCGTATGGCCTGCCGTGAGCACCAGCGCGCCGAACAGAACGGCTTTATACTGACCGAGGTACCGGTCCGCCAGATAGCCGCCCAGCACCGGCGTGATGTAAACGAGCGCGGTGTAAGCTCCGTAGATGAAGTTCGCTTGCCCATCGGCAAAAAGCCAGTGCTTGGTAAGATAGAAGATGAGCAACGCCCGCATTCCGTAATATGAAAAGCGCTCCCACATCTCCGCGAAAAACAGAACGTAAAGACCCTTGGGGTGCCCGAGGAACTCAGGCTTTTTGCTCGAAACGCCGAGGGCGCCGCCCACAAGCAGCACCACAAGCGCGCCGAGCGCAATTGCGGGAATGGTGGCCATATCGACTCCTGTCCGGGCGCCGCGCCTAAGCTCCGGCGGGGCCACATTGATCGGGCGAAACTAGAGATTTGTTTGCGCGTGTGAAGAACAATGTTGCGCAGAGCAGCGCTTGGCGGACGGGCGGGGCCGAGTTACTGAGGCGCCATGTTCAACGATCTCTCGTCCCTTGCCGCTTATCTCGCCAGCCGCCGATCGGCAAAGCCGCGTGACCTCATCGCGCCGGGACCGGGGCTGGAGCAGTTGCGGGATATGGTCGTCCTTGCCGCGCGCACGCCCGATCATGGCAAGCTTGCGCCCTGGCGGTTCGTCATTGTCCCTGACGATCGGCGCGATGCGCTGGCCGATCTGCTTACGTCCGCATATCGAGGGGAAAAGCCGGAGGCCGGGCGGCTCGAGATTGAGGCGATGGAGCAGTTTGCGCGGCAGGCGCCCGCGCTGATCGTGGTGATGTTCGCCCCCCGCCCTTCCAAAATTCCGGTCTGGGAACAGGAACTGTCCGTCGGCGCGGCGACGATGAACTTGTTGCACGCGGTCCGTGCAGCTGGCTTCACCGGCGGGTGGCTCACGGGGTGGCCGGCTTATAGCGACGCGGTGCGTGACGCTTTCGGAGGGCCGGAGGAACGGATCGCTGGCTTTGTCTTCATCGGCACGCCTGGCCGGGATTTTGAGGAACGACCGCGCCCCGCGCTTGACGAGATATGCACCGTCTGGAGCGGCTGAGGCACGCTCTGCCCCACTCCTCGACGACGGGTAAAAGCAAGGATTGCGCGGTTCGCTGTATTATGGCACTGATGCACTATGCATGATGACAGCCGCCCCGTTTATCTGCGCCTACGCGATATCATTGCCAGCTCCATCCTTGATGGTACCTATGGCGACGGCGACATGCTCCCATCGGTCCGTGCCTTTGCCGCGCAGCAGGGTGCGAACCCGTTGACGGTTGCCAAAGCCTATCAGAGCTTTCAGGACGAAGATCTCATCGCCGTTCGGCGAGGCGTGGGGATGTTCGTCGCGGAAGGCGCATCGCGCCGGCTTCGTACGATGGAGAAAAAGCGCTTTCTCACGCAGGTGTGGCCGCCAGTTGCCGATCAGATGCGGCGCGTCGGCGTCACGCTGAGCGATCTTGCCGAGACGGAAGAAGCCTGACCTGACAGAGAGCGAACGCTGTGGCGCCCGCCACTTAGGATGAAGGGGCTTGCAACCCGTAAGTGCGGATGAGTTCGTAAAGCGTCGGGCGACTCACGCCCAGAGCGCGAGCAGCGGCAGCGATATTTCCGTCAGTGCGCGCCAGCGCGCGTCGGATCGCGTGCCGATCAGCGTCTTCCCGGGCGCTCTTGAGATCTGAAACGCTTTCTTCAACGTCATTTGCCCCCAAGGTCAGGTCGAGATCGCGCGCCGAAAGATATCGGCCCTGGGCAAGCGCGAGCCCACGCTTCACGCGATTTTCCACTTCGCGCACATTCCCTGGCCACGTCCAGGCATCCACCGCAGCGATGGCGTCTTCAGCGAGATCGCGCACTTGTGGATTGAGTGCCGGGCCATGACACTGAACGAAATGGCGCGCGAGAAACACGGCGTCGCCCGGACGATCAACGAGTGGGGGAAGGTGCAACGCGATTTCCGCCAGCCGATAATAGAGATCCTCGCGAAAGCGCCCGTCCGCAATCATGGGCTCAAGCTCATGGCTGGTAGCGCAGATTATTCTTGTATGGATCGGGATGGGCCGGTGGTCACCGGAACGCTGCAATGTTTGCGTCTCCAGGAAGCGCAAAAGCTGTGGCTGAAGCTCCATCGGTAAGCTCTCCACGCCATCGAAGAACAGCGTGCCTCCGTCCGCCAGCTCGATCTGGCCCTGTAGCGCATCGTTGTGCGAGGGGTCCGCTATGGTCGCACAATTTACCGCGACGAATGCGCCCTTCGCCCGCGCGCTTGCTTCATGCAGGCCGCGCGCGAAAAGATTCTTCCCCGTGCCGCTGTCGCCTCGCAGCATGACGGTGACGCCGGTATCCGCGACGCGCTCCGCCATCCGGACGAGATTCAACACCTCAGGGTCAGCGCTAATGATCCGACCAAGGCCACTGTGCGCCGGCGGTGAGACGGACTGAGCGAGACGACTATTCTCTGCTTCCAGCGCATGGACGTGGAAAGCCCGCCCGACAATGTGACCCAGAGAATCGAAGTCGATCGGCTTCTGATAGAAATCCCACGCACCTTCGGCGATCGCTTCTCGCGCGCTCGATCGTTCCCCATGCCCCGAAGCGACAATCACTTTGGTGGACGGCGCATGAGCCATAATTTCGCGCAGTGCGGCCATGCCTTCGCTTATGCCGTCGGGATCGGGCGGCAGGCCGAGATCGAGCGTGACAACGGCCGGCGCCTCTTCGCGCAGAATCGCCAACGCCTCGGTGCGATTGCCCGCGATGAGCAGCTGGTAGTTGTCGTAGGCCCATCGTAGCTGCCGCTGCAGGCCGACATCGTCTTCGATCATGAGCAGCTTGGGCCGGGAATCGCGCATCAGGCGCTCCTCCGCAGCTCGGGGGTTGCCGCCTTCGCTTCCCCCTGCACTTCCGCCAGTGCAAAGCGAACGGTGAAGGTCGCGCCCAGGCCCGGCGCGCTCGTCACATCGAGAGATCCACCCATCGCCTCGATCAGTGACTTCGCTTCCTGTGCGCCAAGGCCGAAGCCATTGGCCTTGGTGGAGGCGAATGGTCGGAACAGGCTGCTGCGAATGAAATCGGCGCTCATCCCCGAACCGGTGTCGATTATGTCGATGCGCGCCAGACCGTTTTCGCGTTGGAGACGAATGGTTACGTGGCCATCCGCTCCGCTCGCCTCCAAACCGTTCTGCACAATCTGGCCAAGCGCGCGATGAAGAGCGTCGGCATCGGCAAAGATCGAGAGGTCTTCAAGCGTATCCTGTTGGAACTTCACGACGGCATGGTCGCGCGTCCAGTTTCCGGCGAGCCACCGAAGCGCAGCGGGCAGCACAAGGAGAGTGGCGGGGCCGGCTGCTGCTGCTTCCGGCTTGGTCAGCTTCTGTAGCATATCGCTCATGCGGCTCGCCGTTTCCTTGAGTGCCTTCACCATATCCGTCCGAAAAGCAGGATTGTCCGAATGACGCTCGGCGTTGCGAGCCAGCAGCGACATCTGGCTGACCTGATTCTTGATGTCATGCAGGATGAAGGCGAAGCGCCGGTTGAACTCCTCGAACCTCTGTGCTTCCAGCAACGCTTCCCGCCCCAGAGCGTCGCTGATTGTCGCCGCGGCCTGACCGCCCACCACTCGCAACATGTCGAGGTCTTCCCAATCCAGGCGTCGGTATCGGGCAGGACGGCTAAGCAAGACCGCGCCGACCAGCCGATCATTGTGAATAGTCGGGACCAGCGCCCACAGGCTCTTGTCCTCCTGCATAGGCTCGGGAAGGCGCCGCACCAGAGGGTCGTCGCCTGCAAGGTCGAGTATCAGTCCACTGACTTCCATTTCGCAGCACAAGCTCGCAGGTATCACTGGCGCGGAGCCCTCCCATTGCCAGCTACCACCGGAGACAAGGCTGTCATCCTCACGGCGCAGCAGCGTGAGGGCCGACGGCGCCCCAACAATCTGAGCCACGCCGCGCGCGACGCGCTCGCCAAGCGAGCGGGGCTCTTCATGGCTCTCGGCAACCGCTTCGGTGAAGCGTCGCCATTCCACGCGATAGTCATAGCGATGCGCGAAGATATGTTTGGTGATCTCCACCCGCAGCCATGACCGCAGACTGGCCGAGGGCAAGATCGCAAGCGCGGCGACGCTCAGCGCGAAGAGAAGGGCCACCGGCACAAGCCGGGCGACTGGTCCCTGGTTGCCGTTGGCCACCGTCGCCAGCAACAGAACGGCGAGGAGATAGAGGGCGAAGATGATTCCCCCCACGATACGCTGCACCGCCGTGCGAGAGAGGCGGACCGAACGCACGCCGCCCGCCCGCAGGCCTATGGCGATGGCACAGGCGAGCAAGGCCATCGCGAATCCGCGCATCGGCCCGATCGTTCCGATCTCGCCCTGCCACAACAACGCCAGCGCGTAATGATTGCAATCATAGGCCCACATGAAGGTGAGCGCGGCCGCCACCCAACTGCTTATTCGAGCGTTCTGGCTCTGGTTCGGCTGGGTAAAGAGACCGTGGAGAAGAATGAGCGTGCCAAGCGCGAAAAGGCAGCGAAAGAGCCAGGACAGCTCAAAAAAAGGCAGGCTGATGTTGTCGAGCGCCGCCCCTTCGCCAATCAGAATGTCGAGCATTGACTGGAAGAAGAGAACGAGCCCCAGAACGCACGCAAGCGCTCGCCGCGTCACTGGCCCGCTCCTCCCCGATTTACGTGCCGCGAACCAGATATAGAGCAGCCACGCCGCATTCCTCACCGTCTCGGTGAGAGCGGCGCTCAGTCCTCCCGCGCCGAGGACCGCGCCCAGCGCATGCTGCAAGGACCAGAGAGCTGAAAGCGCCAGGGCCACGATGAGTATTTGCCGGGCAGGATCACGGTCCTGCACCCGACGCGAGGTCAGGATAGCGAGGACGGCGAAGAGCGCTGCGGCGAGCGCGTGTCCCGTATAGCCGATCATCTCCCACGCACTCGGCATTGCCGTTCCTCGGTGCACCCTTACACACGGCTGGCAGAATTGGCCCAGAGGTCCCAGCCGGCCGAGATCAGTCGTAAAGGGAAATGGCAAAGAATTGCTGAAGCTTGGGGGAATTCGCCAAAGCGCAAGTCCAATCAGCTTTAAGCTCGTCAGGACAAGCCGCTTGACTTGTCAGATATGCTTGATCATCTCTTTGCCACTCAAGTTATGGCGCCGTTTCGCGCCCCTCCCCCTGGAGCGAGAGAGGCGATCAGCGTTCACACATGGGAAGACTGGAAGGCAAACGCGCGGTCGTCACGGGTTCCGCTCAGGGGATAGGTCGCGCGATTACGGAACTGTTTGTGCGTGAAGGGGCCGCAGTCACCGCGCTCGACCGGAACGCGGACCTGCTGCTCACGATTGAAGGCTGCCGTTCCCAAGTCATAGATTTGCTGGATGCCGAAGCAATCGCCCGCTTGCCGGGGATGTTGGGAGAAGCGGCGGACATTCTGGTCAACTGCGCGGGCTATGTCGCGGCCGGAGATATTCTCAATACGGACGACGCGAGCCTCGACTTCTCGATGGACATCAACGTGCGGGCAACCGTCCGGATGATCCAGGCATTTCTACCGGGCATGATCGCGGCAGGCGGCGGCTCGATCGTTAACATCGCGTCCGTGGCGGGCGCCCTGATCGGCGTGCCCAACCGGCTCGCCTATTGCGCTTCCAAGGGCGCTGTCGCAGGCATCACCCGCTCGGTCGGAGTGGACTATGTGCATCAAGGGATCCGTTGCAATGCCATTTGTCCAGGCACCGTGCAGTCGCCTTCTCTTGACGAGCGCCTCGCCGCGACAGGTGATGCCGCCGCTGCACGCGAGGCCTTCATCGCACGCCAGCCCATGGGCCGGATCGGCACGGCAGAGGAAGTCGCTTTCCTCGCGCTTTATCTGGCCAGCGATGAAAGCGCGTACACGACCGGAACGATGCATGCGATCGACGGCGGCTGGACAATGACCTGAATCGCCATCTCCCAACAGTGCGGCGGGCTTTGGCACAAAGCGGATGACACTACGCGAATAAAGCAAAAGCCGGGCGAAAGACCCCGCAGGCCGACGGAGACTTGGATGGACATTGGACTGACCGGCAAGGTGATCGTGGTGACGGGGGGGGGATCGGGGATCGGCGCCGCGATCTGCGATGCCCTCGCGCGGGAAGGCGCGGTTCCTGCCATCATCACTCGCGATCCGCCTCCTGAAGCGTGGATAGCTCAGCTCCAGACAATACAACCCGATGCCATGGTGGCTCTCGCGGAACTGACCGATGACGGGCAGTGCCACGCTGCAGCGACCGCCGTGCTGGACCGCTTCGGGCGCATCGATGGCCTCGTCAATAACGCCGGCGTCAACGACGGCGTGAGCCTGGACGCCGGGGTCGATGCATTCCGCGCCTCGATCGAGCGCAATCTCGTCCACATCTATGCAATGACCCACCATCTGCGCGACGCGCTGAAAAGCAATGGCGGCGCGATCGTCAATATCGGCTCGAAAACCTCCGTGACCGGTCAGGGCGGCACAAGCGGCTATACCGCGGCAAAGGGGGGCGTCCTCGCCCTGACCCGCGAGTGGGCGCTGGACCTGCGCGAGCACGGCATAAGAGTGAACGCCGTGATACCGGCGGAAGTGATGACCCCCGCCTATGAGACGTGGATTGCAGGTGAGCCCGATCCGGAAGCCCGGCTCGAAGCGATAAAGCGCCGCATTCCACTGGGGCAGCGCATGACCTTGCCGAGTGAAATCGCGGATAGCGTGCTGTTCCTGCTGTCTCCCCGCGCTGGCCACACCACCGGTCAATGGCATTTCGTGGATGGCGGCTACACGCATCTCGACCGGGCGATAGACTGACAAGCGAATGAAGACATAATCGGGGAAGAGGATTAGGCATGAAGGGATCTACACGGAACGCCTATAAGCCGGCGCTGATACTCACAGTGTCGCTCTTCTTCCTGTGGGGGATGGCGAACAATCTCAACGACGTGCTGATCGCGCAGTTCAAGAAAGCGTTCATCCTCACGGATTTCGAGACCAGCTTCGTCCAGCAGGTCTTCTATTTCGGATACTTCCTCCTCGCGATTCCGGCAGCTATGCTGACGCGAGCGCGGGGATACAAGCCCGCCATCGTCCTTGGTCTCCTGCTCTACGCCGCTGGCGCTCTGCTTTTCTATCCCGCTGCACACTTCGGCGAATACAAGTTCTTCCTCGCTGCCCTGTTCGTCATCGCATGTGGTCTGGCATTTCTGGAAACATCGGCCAATCCGCTGATGACCGAGCTTGGCGACCCGTCCGGTGCGGCGCGCCGGCTGAACTGGGCGCAGGCGGCGAATCCTGTGGGCACGATAACCGGGGTGCTCATCGGCAAATACTTCATCCTCTCGCAAGTCGCGCATAGCGAGGCCGCGATCGCCGCCATGAACGCGGCGGAGCAAAAAGCGGTCTATCGGCAGGCCGTGCTCGCGGTGCAGACCCCCTATCTCGCTATCGGCCTCATTGTCCTTGGCTTTGCAATCGCTGCCGCGCTCATCCGCTTTCCGGATCGGCGCGCGGAGGATGACGAGGATATCGCGTCGTCAAGCAGTCGCTTCCTCGATATTTTTTCCCGGCCCAGACTGCTGATGGCGGCAGCAGCCCAGTTCTTTTACGTTGGTGCCCAGGTCGGCATCTGGAGCTACACGATCCGTTATGCTCAGGCCCGCTCTCCGGGTCTGCCGGAACACACCGCAGCAGATTATCTCTTCGCTAGCCTTGTGCTGTTTGGGATCGGACGCTTCGCTGGGTCAGCGATCATGTCGAAAGTGGCGCCGGCCCGACTGTTGGCATGGTTCTCCGTCATCAGCATGGTGTTGATGGTCGTCGCTTGGCTCGGATTCGACACGGTGGGCCTGCCGGCGCTCGTCGCGGCGAGCTTCTTCATGTCCATTCAGTTCCCGACCATCTTCGCCCTGGGTGTCGAAGGACTCGGGCCGCTGCGGCGCGCAGGCGCCTCGCTGATCATCATGGCAATTGTCGGCGGGGCGGTCCTGACCGGTGCCATGGGCTTCGTATCGGACCACTTCGGCATCGCTGTCGCGATGCTCATACCGGCCTTCTGCTTTGTCATGGTCGCGGCATTCGCGCTGTATAGCCGAAATGCCGCGCCCGCGACGGACTAACGAGCCTCAAGCCGAGGCCATAAACCTCTGCTCCTGCTCGCCAAGACCCTGAACGCCGAGGCGAACAACATCGCCGTCCTTGAGATACCAGGGCTCCGGTTTCTGCCCCATGCCGACGCCGGGCGGCGTGCCCGTCGTGATGATGTCGCCGGGGAGAAGCGCCGTGAAGCGAGAACAGTAGGCAACGATCTGAGCCACGGTGAAAATCATTGTGCGGGTATTGCCCGTCTGAACACGGACGCCATTGACGTCGAGCCACATATCGAGCTGCTGGGGATCGGCGACCTCGTCGCTTGTCACCAGCCAGGGGCCGGCGGGGCCGAAGGTTGGGAAGCCCTTGCCCTTGTCCCACGTCGCGCCGCGTTCGAGCTGCCAGTGCCGCTCAGACACATCGTTGACGACGCAATAGCCTGCCACGTGGGAGAGCGCCTCTTCTTCTGTCAGATTATGCCCACCCGTCCCGATGATGAGACCGAGCTCGACTTCCCAGTCCGTCTTGGTGGAACCGCGCGGAATGACGACCGTGTCGTTCGCGCCTTGCAGGCAATTGACCCACTTGTTGAAAATCACCGGCTCTGCAGGCACGGGCAGGTTGGATTCCGCCGCGTGGTCCGCGAAGTTGAGGCCGATGGCGATGAACTTTCCGGAGCCGGCAACCGGAACCCCATAGCGCCGATCGCCAGCATAGAGCGGCAGTGTCTCGGGATCGATCGCGCGCAGCTTCTCCAGCCCCGCCGGACTGATCGCTTCTGCGGCGATATCGGCGACATGCCCAGAAAGATCGCGGAGATTTCCGGCTGAATCGAGCAGACAGGGTTTTTCCTGGCCAGGAAGGCCCACGCGACAAAGCTTCATCAAATTGTCCTTGAAAGTTGAGGGAAGGAAGATGAGTAGGAAGCGATCAGGTTCGCGTCGGCTTCGCCTAGTTTGTTCACGCCGGTGAGGACCATCACGTTTTCAAGTTCGCGCTGGATAAGATCCAGCATGTGACTGACACCCGCCTGCCCCCCGGCCGCCAGCGCGTAAAGCCATGCACGTCCGAGCAATACGCCCTGCGCGCCAAGCGCCAGCATCCGCAGGACGTCCAGACCGGACCTAATACCCGAGTCCGCCAGCACAGTCAGGCTGCTACCCACCGCATCCACGATGGGTGGCAGTGCGGCAACAGTGGAGAGCGTCCCATCGAGCTGACGCCCGCCATGATTGGACACGACGATCCCGTCAGCACCCAGAGCCGCGGCCTCGCGTGCATCCCTCGGATCGAGAATGCCTTTGATGATCAGCGGGCCGTCCCATTCCTCGCGGATCCAGCCGATATCGTTCCAGACGATCGAAGGATCGAAATTGGCGGCAAGCCAGCCCATATAATCCTTCATTCCGCTATTCTTGCCCAACAGGGCATCGAGATTACCAAGGCGATGCGGACGCCCCCTGATCCCGACTTGCCATGCCCAACTGGGATGCCCGATGGCCTGTACGACCCTGTTCAAGGGCCCCCATGGGCCAGCTATGCCTGAGCGGGCGTCGCGGTAGCGAATGCCCGGAACGGGCATATCGACCGTGAACACGAGGGCATCCGCCCCGCCCTCCCGCGCCTGTGCGATCAGTTCGCGCATGAAGCCCCGGTCGCGCATGACGTAGAGCTGAAACCAGATCGCGCCGTTCGGTGCGCCTCGTCTGACTTCTGCAACCGAGCAGATGGAGACAGTCGACAAAGTAAACGGCAGTCCGTGGGCGTGCGCAGCGCGGGCTGCCTGCACCTCGCCACGCCGATGGTACATGCCGGCCATGCCGATCGGCCCCAGCGCGACAGGCATCGGCATGGCGCGCCCGAATAACGTCGTCGACGCATCGACGCTGCCCACGTCTCGCAAGACCCGCTGCCGCAAGGTCACTCCATTGAGCGCAGCCGAATTGCCATGCATGGTGGTCTCGGAGAAGGCCCCACCCTGCGCATAGTCGAAGAGGAACCGCGGAAGCCTTTGCTTCGCGCCTTCCCGGAAGTGGTCTGCCGATGCGATATGATGGAACGCCGTCACGTCGCTTCCTTCTCGTTCGACATAAGCTCTCCGGCACATAGTCAGCTCGGCGCCAACTACGGGCGACAGTCTCGTCTAGCATCCGATGCGCCATCCGCAACTCTTCCACATCTACCGGCGGACACCGATGAAACGAGACCAGCAGTCGTGCGTTAGAGCGAAATGATAAAGAGATGGGGCGCTGGCCAGCCGCGATGGGTCATCTTTGGCATCGCTGGCACCGCGACGCTTGGCCTGCTGCTTCTTGCAGTTGCCGGCTTTCCCTTCGGCCTCTTCAAAGGTGTGATCGAGCGCAATATTGAGCGCGAGCTGGGCAGCGACGTGTCGATCGGCACCATTGAAAGACGCGAAGCTCTGTCCTTCACGACCACTCTTCTCATTCACGACCTTGCCATTCGCCAGCCATCCTGGGTGGGCCAGGGGAATATGCTGCAGGCTCGAACAATCGAGGCGCGCATTCCCGTATTGAAATTGCTGACGGGTGGCGGAGCGAAGCCCGAACGCCTCACCGCTCGTGGCTTGATCGCCAATTTGGTGCGGGAAGCAAGTGGCCGTGCGAACTGGGAAGGACGCAAATCCGGCTCCGGCGGGGGTAGCGGACAAGGT
>PJTZ01000210.1_pt1 | contig 21320 bp, 20 predicted proteins | sample 1512131 | NCBI WGS metagenome assembly PJTZ01 (sample SAMN08177679, study PRJNA422409) | Soil metagenome, whole genome shotgun sequencing project. | reverse complement strand
GTAGGCAGTGGTCGCGTGGAAGAAGAAATTGGGCAGCGCGAAGCTGGTGAGATAATCGAGACCCTCAAACCCGTAACCATGACCCTGAGGGAAGCGGATTTCGACCCGCCGGTCCGCGCTCTCGTCGATGAGTGCGCGATCGACGCTCTGGATGAAGGCGATGGTCTTGTCGCAGCGCTCGCGCAAGTCCGCGAAGCTCGACTCGGTGTCGGGCATAGCCGGCGGAGTAATAGCTGCAAGGCGGGCGATACCGTTCTTCGCGGAGTCGGACGCCATCTGATATTGCGCGGGAAACGGGCGCATGTCCGGGGCCAGGCGCGCCTGAAGGATCGTCGCTTCGTCCTTTTCGGCCGCCGCTTTGTCGAGCCAGGCCCGCATGTTGGTCAGCATCTTCACGAAAACCGGCACGGACGCGTCATACATGCTGATCTGCATGGGAGACTCCTTTGCAAGGGGGAAGAGCCATAGCGCAAAGCAGATAAGTTGCAATATGCTACTTTTCTGCACGCATTGGCCGGAGCGACACGTCCTATTACATTGCTCACATGCCTGAACTTCCAGAAGTTGAAACAACCGTCGCGGGCCTCCGCTCCGTTCTCGATGGCGCAAGACTTGTCGCCGTCGAGCCCCGCCGCGCTGATCTGCGTTTCCCCTTCCCCGTAGACCTGCGCCAGCGCCTGACCGGTGCGCAGGTCGTCGCGCTGGGACGCCGGGCAAAATATGGCCTGATCGATACCAACCGGGGCGACACGATGATCTTCCACCTCGGCATGTCCGGGCGTTGGCGGATCGATCCGGCAGACATCGGCAAGCACGACCATCTGCTGATCGACACGGCGGAGCATCGCCTCGCGCTCAACGATCCCCGCCGCTTCGGCTTTGTCGATCTGATCGAGACGGGAGCGCGTGACGCCTATCCCGCTTTCGCTGCGATGGGCCCAGAACCGCTCGGGCCGAATTTCACGGCAGCACGCCTCGCCGCATCGCTCGCCGGACGCGCTGCGCCGATCAAGGCGATGTTGCTCGACCAGCGGATCGTCGCTGGCCTGGGCAATATCTATGTATGCGAAGCGCTCAATATGGCCGGCATTGCGCCGACCCGCGCAGCAGGCGGGATATCGAAGGCGAAGCTTGCACGTCTCGTGGACGCTGTTCGCGCAGTGCTGACAGCCGCCATCGCCGCTGGCGGATCCACACTGCGTGACTATGCCCGGCCGAACGGGGAGCTTGGCTACTTCGCCAAGGACTGGCGCGTCTACGGGCGCGAAGAGGAGACATGCCCGTGCGGCGGAACAGTCCGGCGACGGATCGATTCCGGCCGCTCGACCTTCTATTGTTCATCCTGCCAGACTTAGCCCAAAAATATGGGCGAAGGAGAACAACACATGACTGCGCCGCGCCCCAACAAAACCCGGATCGGAAACCACACACTTCATCCCGAAACGCTGATGCTCAATTATGGCTTCGATCCTGAGCTTTCCGAAGGCGCGGTCAAGCCGCCAGTGTTCCTCACCTCCACGTTCGTGTTCAAGAGCGCGGAGGAAGGCCGCGACTTCTTCGACTACACATCAGGCCGCAAGGAGCCACCGGCCGGGAGCGCCGCCGGGCTCGTCTATTCCCGCTTCAATCACCCCAACAGCGAGATCGTGGAAGACCGGCTCGCCGTCTATGAAGGGACGGAGGCCTGCGCGCTCTTCTCTTCGGGCATGTCGGCCATCGCGACAGCGCTGCTCGCCTATGCGCGGCCGGGCGACGCGATCCTCCACTCGCAACCGCTCTACGGCGGCACCGAGACGCTGCTGGCGAAGACCTTCGCGGATCTTCAAGTGGCCGCAGTGGGCTTCGCGGACGGTATCGACGAAGCGGAGGTGCGTGCGGCAGCGGAGGTCGCGATAGCGAAGGGGCGCGTCAGCGCCATCATGGTCGAGAGTCCCGCGAACCCGACCAACGGCATTATCGACATCGCACTCATGAAGCGGATCGCGGACGAGATCGGCGCGCGCCAGGGACACCGCCCTGTGGTGATGTGCGACAACACGCTGCTCGGCCCGGTCTTCCAGCGACCCATCCAGCACGGCGCGGACATCTCGCTCTACTCGCTCACCAAGTATGTCGGCGGGCATTCAGACCTGATCGCGGGCGCGGCGCTGGGGACAAGCGCGGTAATGAAGCCCATCCGCGCGCTCCGCAGCGCGATCGGCACGCAGCTCGATCCGCATAGCTGCTGGATGCTGGGGCGCAGCCTGGAGACGCTCTCGCTGCGGATGAACCGGGCCAACGAAAACGCGCGGCTGGTGGCGGAGTATCTGCGCGACCACCCCAAGGTGGAGACGCTGCACTATCTGGCGTTCGCGGACCCTGCCTCCCCAGTGGGTCAGCTCTTCGCGCGGCAATGCACCGGCGCGGGATCGACCTTCTCGTTCGACATTGCGGGCGGCGAGGCTGCGGCGTTTCGCTTCCTCAACGCGCTCCAGATCCTCAAGCTCGCGGTAAGCCTGGGCGGCACCGAGTCGCTGGCCAGCCACCCGGCGGCGATGACCCACAGCGGGGTGCCGCTGGACGTGCGCGAGCGGATCGGCGTGCTCGCGTCGACCATCCGGCTCTCGATCGGCGTCGAGCACCCGGACGACCTGATCGCGGACATCGCGCAGGCGCTGGAAGCGGCGTGAGAAGCGCCTAAACCCTTACCAGCCCGCGCCTTCCGCGATCGCGTCCTCCTCGCCGGGGCGGTTCTCCCGCCCGAGCACGGCATTGCGATGCGGGAAGCGGCCGAAGCGTTCCACAACAGCGTGATGCTTGCGCGCGAAGGCTAAATTCTCTTCCAGCCCCGGCTGATCGATGAGGCTCAGGCAATGCTCCTGATCGGCCAGATCCTCGCTGTGCATGAAGGGAATGTAGAAGAAGGCGCGGACCGGCCCGCCGGTCTGCACATCATAGCCGCGCGCGATGGCGCCGCGCGCAATCTCCCGCGCCAGCGCATCCGTGGAGAAGGCCTTGGCATCGTTCCGGAACATGTTGCGCGGGAACTGATCGAACAGGAGGATGGCGGCGAGCGCAGTGTCGGCGCGGCCGAGGAAGCTCGCGGGCGCGTCGGCCTGCTTCTCCTCCCAGAGCGCGCCGAAGCGCCGGGTGATCGTGGCATCGGTCGCGGCGGACTTCTCCCACCAGCCCTCGCTCCCCAGCTCCTTCAGCCAGTAATCGAGGATCGCGTCGGCCCAGTCGCCGGCGGGGGTTTCGCTGGCCGAGTTCTCGCCGGAAGGCGGCTGCGATGCCATCGGCTCAGGCCGCCGCCGCCGTGCCGCCGACGGTGAGACCGTCCAGCAGCAGGGTGGGCTGACCGACGCCGGCGGGCACGCTCTGCCCGCCCTTGCCGCACACGCCAATGCCCTCGTCCAGCGCAAGATCATTGCCGATGCCAATGACGCGGGTGAGCGCGGTCGGCCCATCTCCGATGATCGTCGCGCCCTTGATGGGATCGCCCAGCTTGCCGTCCTGCACGCGATAGGCCTCCGTGCAGGTGAAGACGAACTTGCCCGAGACGATATCCACCTGACCGCCGCCGAAGCTCTTGGCGAAGATGCCGTTCTTCACTCGGCTCAGCAGTTCGGCAGGATCGTCATTGCCCGCCTTGGCAAAGGTGTTGGTCATGCGCGGCATAGGCGCATGCGCGTAGCTCTCGCGCCGGCCATTGCCAGTGGCGGGGACGCCCATGAGCCGGGCGTTCAGACGATCCTGCATGTAGCCACGCAGTATCCCATCCTCGATCAGCACCGTCTCCTGCGTGGGCGTGCCCTCATCATCAATGCTGAGCGAGCCGCGCCGGTTCATGATCGAGCCGTCATCCACCACCGTGACGCCAGGCGCCGCGACGCGCTCGCCAATGCGGCCGGAGAAAGCGGAGGTGCCCTTGCGGTTGAAGTCGCCCTCCAGCCCGTGACCGATCGCCTCGTGCAGCAGCACGCCGGGCCAGCCGGGGCCAAGCAGCACGGTCATCTCGCCCGCGGGCGCGGCGACCGAGCGGAGATTGACCTCCGCCTGGGCAATCGCCTCATCGATAGCCCGGCGCCAGGTCGCCTCCTCGAAAAGCGAGTCATAAAGATAGCGCCCGCCAATGCCGAACACGCCGGTCTCGCGGCGGCCATTCTCTTCCATGATGACCGAGACGTTGAGCCGCACCAGCGGCCGCACATCCGTCGCCACGAAGCCGTCCGCACGGACGATCTCGACCACCGACCAGCTCCCCGCGAGGCTCGCGGAGACCTGCACCACGCGCGGATCGCGCGCGCGGGCGGCAGCGTCTATCGCGGCGCACAGCTCCACCTTCTTGGCGAAGGGCACGAGATCGAGCGGGTTCGCCTCCGTATAGAGGTGACGATTGGTGCGCGCAGGCGCGGCAGCAGGCGCCTGCCGGGCGGGATCGAGAAGCTGGAGGGTCTGCGCCGCCTTGCGGATCGCGGCCTCCGAAATGTCATTGGCGTGGGAAAAGCCAGTCATCTCGCCCGAGACGCCGCGCAGCCCAAAGCCGGCATCGGTGGAGTAATCGGCGGTCTTGAGCCGGCCGTCATCGAAACCAAAACTCTCCGTCGCGCGGTACTGGAGATACAGCTCGCCATCCTCGCACGCGCCCAGCGCCTGCGCAGTGAGGCGCTTCGCGCCATCGGGATCGAGCGCGCCATCCCGATAAAGAAAGGAGCGGACGTCTGTGATCTGCGGGGCAGACGAGTCGGATGCGTGGAGCGTGTCGGTCATGGGCGTGAATATAGGGGCGCCGGGCGCGAAGCCCAATCGCAATATGGCCTATATCGCGATCGGGCGGTTTCATGGGCGAGAGGCGGGGGCGGCGTGGCTGCGGTGCGGGTGACGGAGGGCGTCGGCGGGCCGCGAAAGGTTCTAAAGGTTCTAGTTCTTGGAGCAAAAAAATCGACGCTGCGGAGTGGGCGCGCGGAGAGGCGAAAAGCGGGCATCGGGTAGCCTTGGACGGACGGAGCGGATGTCCGAGTGTGGCTGAGGAGAGGGGGTGTAGGAAAGCTTTGGCGATTGAACTCCGAAGAAAAATTTAGCGAAACTCTCGCCGATAAAACGCTTCCTGATCCCCACGAATCTGATTTGGATCTGGATTCCAACCGAAAGCGTCAAAAAGTTCCAGCAATGCCGACAGCGAAACCGGAATAGCGCCAGCCTCAATCGCTTCGCGTTCTACTTTCCGCACGATTTGGATAGTTTCTGCTTCACTACTTTGATTCCCCCAAAAGGGAATTCTCCCTCGACCGGCGTTTAATTTACGTCCTTTGTTATTCCGTAAAGAAATATCAATCACGTATCCATCAGCGTAAGTGCCGGCCTTGGCTAATCGATGCGCAAATTCGACAAATTCGGAAACTGTGTAGATAGTGTCTACTACGTTAAGCCAACGGATATCTTCTGCGAGCTCTGCCGTTTCAGCTTCGCCATGAAGCGCATTATATGAAACAAATTGTCCACTGCGGTACATCCGCCAGAATTCTATGAAAGAGCCCCATTCACACCAACTTTCAAAGTAGGTGTCCCCCCGCCCAGACGCTCCGGTCTCATCTGAACCACGGCTGATGTGAGGGTAATCCCACCCGCGAAGCGAAACGCGATGCCTTTCAACTATATTGACGCATTCTTGAAAACTGAGCCGCTCCTCTAAGGGTGCTAGAGGCCGCACCACGACACGCCAGTGGCCCAAATTGCGGATTCGTTCTAGAAGCCCATCCTTCATTACAGCCCCCCTAACTCTGAATCGTAGTCAGGCCCGGACAGCATTTCCGGGATGAAGCCAATCCGACGGAGGCGGCGTGCGCTTAAAACTGCTGATCTCTCGACAAGATCACGCATATCTGAACTGTTGGCGACAGCAGCACTTTCAGGCCGCCTCGTTCTGCTGCGAAAGTACACTACTCCCGCCTTCACATCATCTCCGTCGCGCTTGCATATCACAGGCACGTCTTCGAACGGACTTACTTCAATCACGACGAATTGAAGTCCCGCTAAGTCAGCAACCTTCTCCATGCGAAAAACGACACGCGGATCGGCAAAAGGGGCGATTCCATCGCGCATCTCATCGATCTTATAGGTCGCAATTTGTTCAGGACTGAGACCAGTTCTCGTGAAGGCGCCGTCCTCCACGCCAATAACGATGCGGCCGCCGTCAATGACGTTGGCCATCGCAAGGATGTCCTTCACAAAGAGGCGTCGATCCCATGAAACCGCACACTTAAATTCTAGTGCGTCAGTTTCCTCGGCCCCTGTAAGCAGGGCTTCGACATCTTCACTATTCACGCTCTCCCTTTCAGACTGCTGCCACTCCTCAATGAGGATCGGCTGGCATCTATAAGATCCCCACTTCGCCAGTGTGAGTCTGGTATTGCGTACAAGCGGTTGGCAGTGCGGGTGCAGCTAAAAATCCGATATACACCATATGCCAAGAAGCTAGACCCCGGATCAAGTCCGGGGTGACGGTGGGTTTACCGGGTGACGCCACGCTCGGAGCCGCACGGACAAGCGAGGGACGGGGTGGTATGGCACGCCCGTGAGAGGTGCGACACGTCAGAGCGCTTACGCCGCGCGGCCATCGTAGCGCGGTGCCGCAGGAACGTCAGGCGTTCGCCGCCTGACTCCCTAAATAGTTAAAGGCTGGCGCCCGAGGAAATGTCCGGCTTGCTCGCCAGATCCGGCGTGTCGGCGGGGCCATGGGCCAGCACGAAGCGCCGATCGCAATAGCCGCAGTCGACATAGCCATGCTCGTCGATCTCCAGGAACACGCGCGGATGGCCGAGCGCGGCGGGGATGCCATGGCCGGAGCCGTCGCAGGCGACGCGGTGGGCCGTGACTCGGATGATTTCAGGAGGCGGATTCATGGGATGAGCGGTTAGCATCAGGCCATGGTGGCGGGCAAGAGAGTGCGCGCATGAAAGCGCGGCTGTGTCGCGCGGGGCCGCATAGGGTTCTTCCCCAAAAGAAAAGGGGCCGCCGAAGCAGCCCCTCCCCTGAAACCTGTCCGTTCCTGAAGCGATTAGCGCTTCGAGAACTGGAAGCTGCGGCGGGCCTTCGCCTTGCCGTACTTCTTACGCTCGACAGCGCGGCTATCGCGCGTGAGGAAGCCTTCCGCCTTCACGGCCGGACGCAGCGCCGGCTCGTACTTGGTCAGCGCCTGGGCAATGCCATGCTTGACCGCGCCGGCCTGACCCGAGAGGCCACCGCCCTTGACGGTGCAGATGACATCATACTGGCCGGTCCGCTCGGTGACGGTGAAGGGCTGGTTGATGACGAGACGCAGCGTGGGACGCGCGAAGTAGGTCTCCTGATCGCGGCCGTTGACCGTGATCTTGCCGGTGCCGGGCTTCACCCACACGCGAGCGACGGCATCCTTGCGGCGGCCCGTCGCGTAGGAGCGGCCGAACTTGTCCAGCTCTTGGCTACGCAGCGGCGCGTTCGAGACGGCCGGTGCGGCAGGCGCAGCGACCTCACCCTCAGCGGGAGCAGCCGTGGCGGCACCGAGATCCTGAAGATCGGAAAGCGAATTGACGGTGTCGGACATTAGGCACCCACCTTGTTCTTGCGGTTGCGCGACGCGATGTCGAGCACTTCGGGGTTCTGAGCTTCATGCGTGTGCTCAGCGCCGGAGAAAACGCGCAGGTTGCGCATCTGCTGGCGGCCAAGCGGGCCGCGCGGGATCATGCGCTCGATGGCCTTTTCCAGCACGCGCTCGGGGAAGCGACCCTCGAGGATCTTCTGCGGCGTCGTTTCCTTGATGCCGCCGGCATAGCCGGTGTGCTTGTAATAGACCTTGTCGGTCAGCTTCTTGCCAGTGAACTTCACCTTGCCAGCGTTGATGACGATGACATTGTCACCGCAATCGACATGAGGCGTGAAGCTCGGCTTGTGCTTGCCGCGCAGGATATTGGCGATGATCGAGGCAGCTCGGCCAACGACGAGGCCCTCCGCGTCGATCAGCAGCCACTTCTTCTCGACCGTGGCGGCGTTGGCCGACTTGGTCGTCTTCATGAGCGCCTTCATGGCCCTGTGACTCCGTAGATGGGCCGGGCCTTGAAAGAGCCTGCCCCGTGAACAGCAAAACGGCACCCGATCCGGGCGCCGCTGGTGGCGCGCTAATGACGCGGACCAGCGCTCAAGTCAAGCAAAAGCGCGCCATTGCTGACGGGTATCTGAATACCCGATGCTAGCGAGGCACCTGCGCGAGCCGGTGTGCGCCTGCCACCGCGACGGCGAAAAGCAGCGCGCCGACGAGCTGATGAAGCGCCGCGAACGGCAGCGCGACCATCGTCACTACCGTCGCGATGCCGAGCATGATCTGGAACAGCACGACGCCCAGCAGGACGGAACTGAGCGCCAGCACGCCCCGCCGCCGGAGCGCCTTGGCCATCAGCACCAGCGCGATGAGCGCGATCCATGCCCACCAGCGGTGAAGGAAGTGGACGAGGAAGGGATCGCTGGTGATGGTGAGCCAGAAGCTGCCCCACCAGGCAATGCCCTGCGGCACGAAATGATCGTTCATCAGCGGCCATGTGCTGGAGACGGCGCCCGCGCGTAGCCCGGCCACCAGCGCGCCCAGCAGCAGCTGCAGGAAGAGAATGGCGAGCACGGCGCCACCCGCGAGCGTCAGGCGGACGCGTGGCGCATCCGGCCGGCGCGCCAGCCCCAGCATGTCCCACGCGGTCCACACGACAGCGCCCAGCAGCAGCAGCGCCATGCCGAGATGCGCGGCGAGCATCGCCGGCTCGACATTGACGCGCGCGGTGAGGCCGCTCTTCACCATGAACCAGCCGACCGCGCCCTGCGCGCCGCCAAGCACCAGCAGCGCGAGCAGCCGCAGGCCATAGCCGCGCGGCACCGCGCCCCGCGCAAAGAACCAGAGCATCGGCAGCGCATAGGCCAGGCCAATGAGGCGGCCGAGCAGGCGGTGGGCATATTCCCAGAAGAAGATGTGCTTGAACGCCGCGAGCGTCATGCCCTGGTTCATCAGCGCATATTGCGAGCTCTGCTTGTAGAGCGCGAACTCGGCCTGCCAGTCCGCCTGCGTGAGCGGCGGGATCGCGCCGGTCACCGGCTTCCACTGCGTGATCGAAAGGCCCGACTCAGTGAGCCGGGTGATGCCGCCGACCAGCACCATGAACAGGATGAGCCCCGCCACGGCGAGGAGCCACCAGGCAATGGCGAGCGGCCGGGGCTGGCGATTGCCCGCGCTCACCGGCGCCGAACCCGAAAGGCGTGAATGTGCTGTCCCAGACATGGCCGCTCCATGCGCCGGGCTATCGCTGCGTGCAAGATGACAGATGGTCCCACATGATTATCCATGATGATATATTGTAACTTCGCCATCATGCGCCTATCTGCGTGGCGATGCCGACTCTGCACGCACATCATGCCTGGCGCCTCGACCGCTTTGCCATGGGCCTCTCCGGCCTGTGCGCGGTACACTGCCTGGCGACGGCGCTGCTGGTGGGCATGTTCTCCTCCGTCGCTGGCCTCTTCGCCTCGCCGATCATCCACGAGGCGGGCCTTGCCGTCGCGATCCTGCTGGGCGCCATCGCGCTCGGAGTCGGCGCGATGCGGCACGGCCTGATGCTGCCGGTGGCAGTGGGATCGCTGGGGCTGGGCGTGATGGCGGGCGCCCTCACCATGCCGCACGGCACGGACGAAATCGTCTTCACGCTGCTGGGCCTTGCCACTCTCGCGCTCGGCCACGAGCTTAATCGCCGGGCTTATTGAGGCAGCAGGGGAGCGTACCCCCCAGACGACGACAACGCGGATGCTTATTCGCGTACTTCCAATTCTTGATAGCGGACCTCCCATAATGGCGGCAGCCCAGAAGGCTGCAGCACAAATGCGATCCTGGCCCCATGTTACGTTGAGAAAGCGATAGGCGGGAAGCTGTCGAGCCGGGCTTCCTAAATTATCCGGTTAACAGTCCTTCGTTGCATGGCAGAAGAGATTATGCCAATCCAGCGCAACTTATCAGATAAGTTGTGATGGGGGGGATGATGGTGACCATGAGCCTTGGCTTCCATCCTAAAACCACTCGCAATCAACAAACGCGGAACGGGTGAGGTCGGATGATCAAGTTCAAGCTGTCGAGTTTTGTCGCCGTCTCAGCTTTCATGGCGACATGGTCTAGTCCGCTCTTATCGCAAGCCAAAGCCCAAGACGTCGATCGCACCCCACAATCCATACTTTATGGGGTGTCGTATTACGACGAGTACACGCCCGTTGATCGCATCGATGAAGACTTCCGGCTGATGAAAGAGGCGAACATCACGGTCGTTCGGATCGCCGAGTCGACGTGGGGAACGCTTGAACCGCAGCCGGGAGTCTTTAATTTCAGTCATGTCGATCGGATGCTCGCAGCTGCTCAGCGATATGGCATCAAAGTCATCGTCGGCACGCCAACATATGCAATCCCTACATGGCTCGCGCGTCAGCACCCGGATGTGCTTGTGACCAGACCTGATGGGCAGGCCAAGTTTGGCGTTCGTCAGAACATGGACATCACGAACGCACACTACCGCGCAGCAGCCAAGCGGGTCATCGAGACTCTGATCGCCCATGTTGCCAAACACCCGGCGGTGATCGGCTACCAGGTGGACAACGAAACGAAGCCTTACAATACGGCCGGACCGAACGTGCAGGCTGCATTCGTGCAGGCGCTGCAGAAAAAGTGGGGCAGCTTCGACAAGCTGAATCAGGCCTGGGGTCTCGATTACTGGAGCAATCGGGTTAACCGGTGGGAGGACTTTCCTTCGACAACCGGGACAATGAATGCGAGCGTCAAAAACGCCTTTGCCGAGTTCCAGAGAGGCCTCGTAACGGAGTTTCTCGCGTGGCAAACGGGACTGGTCCGCAAACACGCGCGCAACGACCAGTTCATCACCCAGAACTTTGACATGGGCTGGCTAAAAACGTCCTACGGTATCCAGCCCGAGGTCAATCATTGGAAAGCAGCTGTGCCGCTCGATGTTGCCGGCATGGACATTTACCACCCGACTCAGGATGACCTGACAGGCGTGGAGATTGCTTTCGGCGGTGATCTGGCTCGCTCGCTAAAAGGTGGCGCAAATTACTATGTGATCGAGACCGAGGCGCAGGGATGGGTCCAATGGACACCCTATCCCGGCCAACTGCGGCTACAAGCCTTTAGCCACCTCGCGTCAGGCGCGAACATGGTTGCGTATTGGCACTGGGCTACGACGGCAAACGCAGTCGAGACCTACTGGCGCGGATTGCTGACCCAGGACTATCAACCCAATGAAGTTTATCAGGCAGCGAAGGATATTGGCGCTGACATAAAGCGCCTTAGTCCGACGCTCGCAGATCTGAAGAAGAGCAATGACGTCGCGATCTATGTCAGTAATCGTGCGCAAAGCGCTTTCGACTCATTCAAGCTTCCCGGAAACATCGAATACAACCAGGTGATGCGCCCCTTCTATGACGCGCTATATAGAAGAAATATTGAGGCGGACGTCATTTCACCCGATGGAAACCCGGATCTGTCGAAGTACAAGATGATCGTCGTGCCGGCCCTCTATGCGGCGAGTGACGAGGAAATCGCTCGACTGAATGCTTTTGCGGAAGCGGGCGGCCATCTCGTTTACACTTTTAAAAGCGGGTTCTCCAATGAGGATACCAAGGTGCGCTACGCGGCGCAGCCTGGTGCAATCGCGCAGGCAGCAGGCGTGACTTACCAGCTGTTCACCGAACCCAAAGGGGTCAAGGTTGGGTCCGAGCCATATGGCCTCAGCGGAAAAGACCTTGAGGCGCGCTGGTGGATGGAGTTTCTAACGCCAACAACCGCCAAGGTGATCGCTCGCTTTGAACATCATTCGTGGCCCAACTATGCTGCGATCACCCGCAACTCCTACGGTAAGGGAGAGGTCACCTACATTGGCTTCATGCCGTCGGATGCGCTGATCGAGGGTGTCCTGACTGACACTGCGAAGCGAGCCGGCGTTGTGTGGCCAGAAGCCGCTCGGTTCCCTCTTATTGTGCGTAGCGGCACTCTGACGAATGGCAGTCGCGTCCGCTATCTGTTGAACTACTCGCCAGAGAAGCAAAACATTCCTCGGGAGCTTGCCAATGGAACAGATGTTCTGACTGGCAGGCAGGCGGCCTCTACAATCGATCCTTGGGGCGTCGCGATCCTGGAGAGTAAGCGTTGAGGTAGATTGAGAACCTGTACGGGATCCGCCGCCCGGGTGCTCAAAGACACCGACTTTGCTTCGCTGGGACCGATCGACAGGCTCAGGACAGGTCTGGTCGCTATCCGCGTCATTTTCCCAACCAAGGCACCGTCACCCCGGAGATGAGTCCGGGGCGACGGCAGATAGGATCGAGGACCGGACCTAGAACCGGAACTTGAGCGTTCCGCCCCATGTGCGCGGATCGCCCGGCTGGCCGGCGATGAGGCCGACATTGCCCGGCGCGACCTGCAGATTCTCGATGAAGTTCACGTCGAAAGCGTTGCGCACCCAGCCGAACACATCGAAGCCCTCGCCGCGGAAGCCGACGCGCAGGTTGGTGAGCGCATAGCCTTCCACATTGGTGTAGATCGACGGCGAGGCGTTCGAGTTCCAGTGCGAGCGGTAGTTGCCGTCCACGCCGAAATAGACCTGGCCTTCCTTGGCGAGCAGCGTGACGGGCACATTATATTCCGCGCCATAGGAGAAGGCCCATTTCGACACGCCGGGCAGATCCTGGCCCGAAATGTCGCACTGGCGCGGGCTGAAGCCACCTGGCGTGCCGGGCGCGCTCGGCGTCTGGCTGCCGTTCGCCGCGACGAAGGTGCCACCGGAGAGCTCGGGCGGGCACGGTGCGTTGGTGAACTTTACATACTTCGCATCAGTATAAGCCGCGTTCGCATAAGCGGTGAACCGCTCGCTCGGGCGCACCTTGAAGTCCGCCTCGATACCCTGCGAGCGGACCTTCTCAGCATTGGCAAGATAGCCGCGCACAGTGCCAAACTGGCCGCCGTTCACCGTCGCCTGGAAATCATCGATATCCGTGCGGAAGGCGCTGAGGTTGAAGGTCGCCCGGCGATCCCAGAACTGGGTCTTGAGGCCGATCTCATAATGATTGACCGATTCCGGCCGGACCGTGCTGGCGCTCAGCACTGGCTGGTTGTTGGTGTCGAGCGGCAGGCCATTCTGGTTGATGCCGACGGTCTTGAAGCTCTTGGCATAGGTCGCGTAGCCCAGGATATCGCGCGCGAACTTGTAGTTCACGTTGAAATCATAGCTGAAGTTCCAGTCGCTCACTGAAGGCTGGGTCAGCTGCGGCTGATAAACGCCGCACTGCGCGGTGAGCACCGCATTGCCCGCCGTCGCCGAGGGCGCGCAGCTGGTGATGAGCTGGCCCGAACCCGTCGTGACGATGCGCTGGTAGAAGCCAGTCTTCTTGTCATAGTTGAGTCGCACGCCCGGCTGGATGGTCAGCGCGTCCGTCACCTTCCAGCTCACCTGACCGAAGAGCGCCGCGCTGGTGCTCTTGAGATACTGGTTGTTGGCCGCAGTGAGGCCATTCAGCACCTCGGGCCGATTATAGACGTTGTTCGGATCGGTCGATGGCGCGAGGCTCCAGCGGGTGGCATCGCGGCCCTGCTGCTCAGTGCCCTGCGTGTCGATCCGCTGCTTGAAGCCGAAGGCACCGACCACGAAGTCGATCTTCTGGCTGGTATAGTTGTAGCGGAACTCCTGGCTGTACTGATCCTGCTGCGAGGGGTTCTGCGAGCGGGACACGACGGAAAGGCCGGTGAAGTCGCGGTCGTTCTCCGGCTTCCAGTCCCAGAAGCGCCAGGCCGTGACGGACGTGAAGGTGCCCGGCCCGACATTCCAGTTCACCTTGAGCGATGCGCCGCCGATCTTGTTGCCCGCGTTGAGGCTGGAATCGAGATCGGTGAGGCGATCATAAGGATTGCGGCTGGGCACGGCATAGTTGCGGCCGGGATTGGCCGCGTTGATCGCATTAACGAGCGCGTTGTACTGCCGGTTGAGCGGGCGCTGGGTCTGCCCGACGCGCACGAACACGGTGCCGCAGCATTCCGGGTCCTGCTTGCTGTAGTCGCCAGTCAGGGTGATGCTGAGATCTTCATTAGGCTTGAAGAGAAATGTGCCGCGCAGGCCCAGATTGTCCTGCTCGTTAATGTAACGCTGAGTCGCGGTGTTGAAATAAAGGCCGCGACGGGTGGTTGTCGCGATCGCGATGCGCGCGGCCACCTTGTCCGACAGCGGGCCAGAAATGAACGCCTTGGCCTGCTTGTAATTGAGATTGCCAGCGGTCAGCTCCGCCCCGCCCTCGAAATTGAAGGTCGGCTGGTTGGTCGTGATGTTGATCGCGCCAGCGGTGGTGTTCTTGCCGTAGAGCGTGCCCTGCGGGCCGCGCAGAACCTCGACCTGGGCAACATCGAGGAAGTCGAACGTGGCGGCGGCGACGCGGGAATTATACACGTCGTCGACATAGATGCCGACGCCTTGCTCGAACCCATCCGAAGTCAGGCCGAAGGGCACGCCGAGACCGCGAATGTTGACCGAGGTATTGCGCGGATTGGTGACATAGACCTGCAGGGTCGGCGCAAGCTGCTGGAGCTTCACGACGTTGAAGTTGCCGGTCGCCTCGATGCTGTCGCCACGAATGACGGAGATCGCCAGCGGCACGTCCTGCGCGGTTTCGGTGCGACGGCGGGCCGTGACGACGATCACGTCGCCGCGCGGATTGGCGGACTGCACGGCATCATCCTGCGGTGCCTGGGCCGTTGCCGGCGCGGCCTCCTGCGCGTGGACGGTGGATGCGCCGAACGTCACGGCAAGGCCGGTGAGTAGCGCGGGCACGAATCTGGTTCTGATGGACATTGGACAACCCCTTTTCAGCGCGACATCCGGCAGTCCGGTCCGAGGCGCACATTTGTTGATCGGTTGTCCGCCGCCGCGATCCGGCAGGTCCGGTCACGCGGCGGGGTGGGGCCGCAGGGCATCGCGCCCGGCGGATTATTCAGCGGCGCTCAGGTGAAACGCTGGCGCTCGGTCACTTCGATCTGGACGACCCGGCCCTCGTGCAGGACGAGCTGCACCGAGCCGAAACGCAATGTCTCCAGCGCGCGCTCGACGGCCTTGAGAGCCTCGCCATGCAGGCGCTGGCCGGAATGCGGGGTCTCAGTGGTGAGGGCCATGAACAAATCTCCTTGCGAGGCATCCCTGTATTATCAACTCGATTAGTTGACAATTAGGTTTCGCTCAAAGGATTTCTCTATGCGTACAATAGAGAATGTTGCGCCACCTGCTTCGCCGTGATGGTGCGGCGAGACACAGACTCGCCATTAACCACTTCTTAGCCCTTCTTCTCCACTTCTGCGGGGACATGAAGCGCTGGGGGACTCATGCCTGTTAACAATGCCGACAGTACGGTGGACGTCGCGATTATCGGCGCTGGACCGGCGGGACTGACCGCCGCCTATCTGCTGACCAAGGCAGGCTACAGCGTGTCCGTGATCGAGAAAGACCCGCACTATGTCGGCGGGATCAGCCGCACGGTGCAGCATGAGGGCTTCCGCTTCGACATTGGCGGGCACCGCTTCTTCTCCAAGTCGCAGGACGTGGTGGCGCTCTGGAACGAAATCCTGCCGCACGACTTCATCGACCGGCCGCGGATGAGCCGCATCTTCTATGGCGGTCGCTTCTATTCCTATCCGCTGCGCGCGTTCGAGGCGCTGCGCAACCTGGGCCTCGTCAACTCTGCGCTGTGCATGGCAAGCTACGCCAAGGCCAAGCTCATGCCGATCCGCGATGTCAGGAGCTTCGAGGACTGGGTTGTGAACCAGTTCGGCCGCAAGCTCTACCGCACCTTCTTCAAGACCTACACCGAGAAGGTGTGGGGAATGCCATGCGATACCATGTCCGCCGACTGGGCGGCGCAGCGCATCAAGGGGCTGAGCCTGGGCGCGGCCGTGAAGGATGGACTCAAGCGGAGCCTGAAGCTCAACAAGGCCCCCAATGACGGCATGGGCGCCAAGACGCTGCTGGAGAATTTCCGCTATCCGCGCCTTGGCCCCGGCATGATGTGGGAAGCCGCGCGCGACCGTGTGATCGCAGGCGGAAACAATGTGCTGATGGGTCATGCCCTCAAGCAGCTCAGCCTCGATCAGGTGACGGGCCGCTGGCGGGTCGCCGCGACCACCAGCGACGGCGGAACGACGACGATCGACGCCGCGCATGTCATCAGCTCGGCGCCGATGCGCGAGCTGGCCGGGCGCCTCCACCCGGTGCCGCAAACGGTGGGCAATGCACTGGCGCTCAAATATCGCGACTTCCTGACCGTGGCGCTGATGATCCGCTCGGACGACCTTTTCCCGGACAACTGGATCTACATCCACGACCCCAGCGTGAAAGTGGGCCGGGTGCAAAACTTCCGCAGCTGGTCGCCCGAAATGGTGCCGGACCCGGAGATCGCGTGCGTGGGCCTTGAATATTTCTGCTTCGAGGGCGACGGCCTGTGGAGCGCGGCCGACAACGATCTGGTGGCCCTCGCGACGCGCGAACTGGCGCAAATCGGCCTCGCAACGCCCGATCAGGTGATCGGCGGCACGGTGGTCCGTCAGGAGAAGGCGTATCCGGTCTACGACGATGCCTATGCCGCGCATGTCGCGCAGATGCGGGCAGAGCTGGAAGAGCGCTTTCCGACGCTGCACCTCGTCGGTCGTAACGGCATGCACCGTTACAATAATCAGGATCACGCCATGATGACGGCGATGCTGACCGTGCGGAACATCGAAGCCGGCAGCCGCATCTACGACATCTGGGCAGTCAACGAGGACGCGGAGTATCACGAGGCCGGCCGCGACGGCGAGCAGGATCGCGTCGCGCTGACGACAAGCGAACGCGCCGCGCTGGCGAGCGAACGTGCTGTGCCGACCCCCGTGCCGACATCCGCCAAGCGCGCGGCCTGACGCAATGACCGCCTACGGCATAGCCGCGACCTATCTGCGCTACGCGACGGCGAGCGTGGCAGCGCTGGCCGTCGATATGCTTGTCTTCCTTGCCGTGCTCCAGTCCGGCAGCGCCGCAACGCGCGCCTCGGCGGCAGGCTATATGGTCGGCATTCTCGCGCACTGGATGCTCTCCTCGCGCTTCGTCTTCGGCAACCTTGCCGCGCGTGGCCCCGCCCGGCTGCGCCAGAAAGGGCTGTTCGTAGGCTCCGCGCTGGTCGGACTGCTGCTCACCGTGGCGATCGTCGGGCTCGGCGAGGCCGCTGGCGTTCCGCCCATCCTTGCCAAAGGCGCGGCGATCATCGTTAGCTTTCAGGCCACATATCTGCTGCGCAAGACTATCGTCTTTGCGGCATGAGGAGTGCCGAGATCCTCTCGGCACGACAGGCTCGTGGTCTTGTCGGGCTGATCTGGCTCGGCCTCTGCGCCATCATGATCTTCTGGAACTGGAGCGCGATCCTTACACTAGACTATCGCGACACGGATGACGCGCTCCGGCTGGTTCAGGTCCGCGATCTTCTGGCCGGACAGGGATTCTTCGATCTCGTCCAGCATCGCTTCGCCACCGCGACACCTGTTGTCATGCACTGGTCCCGTCTGGTCGATGTGCCGATCGCGCTGGGAATTGCGCTACTGACGCCGATTGTCGGGTCGGGCGCGGCGGAACGGATCACGCTGGTCGCGATCCCGCTCCTCCTGTTCGGTGGCCTGATGGCGCTTCTCTATGGACTGACGCGGCCGCTCGGCCTTTCCCGCGCCACTTCCTTGCTCGCCTGCCTGCTCCTCGCGACCTCCCTCCCCATTCTCATCCAGTTCACGCCGCTGCGCATCGACCATCATGGCTGGCAGATCCTGCTGGGCGCGATCGCGCTCAACGGCCTGCTCTACCCGGCCCAGCACAGCGGCAAGGGTGCCCTCGTCGCGGGGTTGGCTCTGGCAGGCTGGATGCAAATCTCGATGGAGGGCCTGCCCTATGCGGTCGCCGCCGGACTCATCATCGCAGGCGGCGATCTTGTGCGCAGGGACCGGCTGCGTTCGCTCATGGCCTATCTCGTGGCGTTAACTGCTGCGTCCTGGCTGATGCTGCCACTTGGTCACGGCGGCATGGCGGCCTTTTTGCCAGTGTGCGACGCCATCTCGCCCAGCCTCCTCATTCCGCTCACGGCCTGCTGCGCGGTGGTTCTTTGTGCGCGCGCGCTTCTTCCGCTCGATCTTAGCTGGCAGCGCGCCATGGCGATGGCACTTGCCGGTGCCGCAGGGGCCATCACTTTTCTTTCCACTGCCTCGGCCTGCCTTGCCGGCCCGTTCGAGACGCTCACACCGCTCGTCTATCGTCTCTGGTATCTGGGCGTCGCGGAAGGCCGACCCATTACCGCCCAGACTCCCGCGCTGCAGGCCGCCATCCTGATGCCCGCCTTGTTCGGCGCGATCGGCTCGGCGCTCGCCCTGCGCAGCGCGACGAGCCAGCAGCAGCGGACCGCATGGGTCTCACTTCTGGCGATGCAGCTCTTCGCGTTTCTCGTGTCGCTGGACGTGATGCGCGCCATGAGCTTCGCTCATTTCGCCGCCCTTCCGGGCAATGCCTGGCTGCTCTTGCGACTGGCGCGGCGCGCGCAAAGCCTGCGCGCCATGCCGATCCGGGTGATCCTGACCGCCGCAACGGCGCTGTTCTCGCCGCTCGGCGCGGCCTCCGCCACCGCCGCGATACTGGAAGCGGGCCATAACGACACCAAACAGCCGAGCGCACCCACCGAGGCCAGCTGCACGACCTCCCGATCCGTGGCAGCGCTCGAAAAGGTCGCGCCCGCGCGCATTCTCGCCACGCTCGATGTTGGACCGTATATTCTCGCTGCCACCCACGACAGCATCATCGGTTCGGGCCATCACCGCAATATCGCGGGCATGGATGCCGTGGTCCGCACATTCGTATCGCCACCCGATGTCGCACGCGGGATCGCGCGAAAGGCGGGTGCCGATTTCATCGTCTACTGTCCCGGCCTGGGCGAAGTGAAGCGGTTCACTGAATTCGCGCCGAAGGGCTTGATGGCGACGCTGGAGAAGAACGATGTGCCCGGCTGGCTGACGCGCGTCCCGCTCGACCCAGGCAACACGCTGCGCGTCTATCGAGTGGAGCGCACGCCCCGCTAAGCGGCTACGAAGCGCAGCGCCACGCCGTTCATGCAATAGCGCTTGCCGGTGGGCGGCGGCCCATCATCGAAGACATGGCCCAGATGCCCGCCGCAGCGCGCACAATGGACTTCCGTTCGGGCATAGCCCAGCTCATGATCGACCGACGTGCCGACGGCGCGCGGCAAGGGTCGATAGAAACTCGGCCAACCCGTGCCACTGTCAAACTTTGTCGCCGACGAATAGAGCGGCAGCGCGCAGCCCGCGCACTGAAACACACCCTTGCGATGCTCCTTGTCGAGCGGCGAGCTGAAGGGCGCTTCGGTCGCGCTCCGGCGCAGCACATTATACTGACCGGCTGTGAGCCGCTTCTTCCACTCAGCATCTGTCAGGCGAAAGCGCGGATCAGTCGCAGGCGCGGCAGCCTCGACATCGCCGAACGGATCGAGACCGATCGCAAGCGCGACGATCGCCACGCCTGTGCCGGCCAGAAACACGCGCCTGTCGATCATGGCTTCATTCCTCCAGTGCCTCATGCCGCCGCGACTCGGCTTCGCATTCATGCCCCTATAAGTTACGGCGAAAGCGCATGAACGCACCATTGCCAACCGACGACCTCAAGTCGCGCATCATGGCGCATGCGCTGGCGCTCGGCTTCACCTCCTGCGCCGTGGCTTCTCCCGACGCGATCCCGGAGGCGCCCGGGCGGCTGCGCCTGTGGCTCGACGAGGGCGCGCATGGCGAGATGGCGTGGATGGAGGCGCGGGCCGACCAGCGCGCCGACCCCGCCACCCTGTGGTCGGAAGTGCGCTCCATCCTGATGCTGGGCATGAGCTATGCGCCGAGCGCCGACCCGATGGCGCTTGCCGCGCATCCCGACCGGGGGCGCATATCCGTCTATGCGCAGGGGCAGGACTATCACGATATCGTGAAGAAGGCGCTGAAGTCGCTTGCCCGCTGGATCGCGGAAGAGACGGGCACGCCGCTCAAGGTCTTCGTCGATACGGCCCCGGTGATGGAGAAGCCGCTTGCAGCCGCGGCGGGGCTCGGCTGGCAGGGCAAGCACAGCAATCTGGTGAGCCGCGCGGAAGGGAGCTGGTTGTTCCTCGGTTCCATCTACCTCGCGGTCTCGCTGGCGCCCGACGGGCCGGGGAAGGACCGCTGCGGCTCATGCGACGCCTGCCAGCGCGCCTGCCCCACCGACGCCTTCCCAGCTCCCTATCGGCTCGATGCACGGCGCTGCATTTCTTACCTCACCATCGAACACAAAGGGCCGATCCCGCACGATCTGCGCGAAGGCATCGGCAACCATGTCTATGGCTGCGACGACTGCCTTGCGGTCTGCCCGTGGAACAAGTTCGCCAAGACAGCCAGTACGCACCGCGCGTTTCTGCCGCGCGCGGAGCTGGTCGCGCCCGCCCTCGCCGACCTGTTGGCGCTGGACGATTCCGGATTTCGGCAGGTCTTCGCCGGCTCCCCGATCAAGCGGATCGGCCGAGATCGCATGGTGCGCAACGCGGCAATCGCCGCAGGCAACAGCGGGGACAAGCGCCTGCTCGCGCGGCTGGAACCCCTGCTCACCGATCCCGACCCGGTCGTCGCGGAAGCGGCCGCCTGGGCAGCCGAACGGCTCAGCGCTTCAGAGCTCTAGCGCAGTCCTGCCAGGGCATTGCCGTGCCGGTGGCCGTCTGCCGCGCCTCCGCATACGTGACGACGGGCTCGCGGCGCTCCCGTGGCGGATAGAGATAGGCATCCATCACGCACTGGCCATTGCCGAACTGGAGCTTGTGTGCGGTGGGATCCCGAATATCGAGGCGAGGCTGGCCGAACTGGGCAACGAGATCCCGCGCGCTGGCGCCAATGATCGTCGGCCCACGCCCGCCCGAGCGAGGCGGCGGACTGGCAGGCGTAAAGCCCGCCGAGGGCGGAACGATCGTGCCGCCACAGCCCGCCAGTGCGATCGAAAGAAGCGGGACGATGCCTTGCAGAAATTTCAAGACGCCAGTGCCTCACGACGATGAAACAGATGCACGGCCATAGCCACGCTCAGCACCGGCGCAAACAGGTTCGCGACGGGTACCAGGAAAAGCAGCGCCGAGACGAGGCCAAGTTGCCAGCGCGCGGCGCCGCTGAACCGGGCAATGCCGGGGTGGCGCGGCTCGATAAGTTCGGCAAGATCCCG
>PJTZ01000209.1_pt1 | contig 21468 bp, 18 predicted proteins | sample 1512131 | NCBI WGS metagenome assembly PJTZ01 (sample SAMN08177679, study PRJNA422409) | Soil metagenome, whole genome shotgun sequencing project. | reverse complement strand
TCTGCAAAAGGGCAATCCGCGCGTTCTCGACATGTCCGAAATTGGCCCCATCCTCACCGGCGATGCGAAGGCGTTGCAGGGCGGTGGGCCCGTTCACGCTATGATCGTGCAGAACACCAATCCCGCCGTTGTCGCGCCCAACCAGAAAAAGGTGCGCGAAGGGTTGATGCGGGAAGACCTGTTCCTCGTTGTCCACGAGCAGTTCATGACGGAAACTGCGGAACTGGCCGACATTGTCCTGCCCGCCACCATGTTCCTTGAACACAATGATTATTACACGCGCGGCGGCCATACCCGTGTGCTCTACGGTCCAGCAGTTATCGATGCACCCGGCGAAACACGCTCCAATCACGATGTCATCAACGCCATCGCCCTGCGCCTCGGCAGCGACGATCCGAGCTTCCATATTTCAGATCGTGATGTTGTCGCTGACACCTTCGCCCGCTCGAACTATCCCGCACTCGAAGAGGTCGAAAAGACCGGCTACATCGACCGCGAACGCGCCGACGATGCGGCCCGCTTTGCCAATGGTTTTGGTTGGCCCGACGGACGATTTCGTTTCAAGCCCGATTGGCAGGAGGTTGCCGACAAGAAGGGTTATCGCTGGTCCTGCGATCCGTCGGTTATGCCGCGCTTTGCCGACCATTGGGCGATTAACGAAGCGGCGGACGCAGAGCATCCCTTCAAGCTCGCCACCAGCCCCGCGCGCGCCTTCCTGAATTCGTCCTTCAACCAGACGCCGGGCAGCCTCAAGCGCGAAGGCGAGCCTACCGTCTTCATTCGCCCTGAAGATGCCGTGCGTCTCGATATTGTCGAAGGCGACGCCGTGCTTGTCGGCAATCGTCGTGGAGAGGTCGAACTGACCGCCCGGTTGCATAGCGGGCTCTGCACCGGCGTCCTCATAGCCGAAGGTCTACACCGCAACAAAGCCCATCGGCGCGGGCAGGGCATCAACATGCTCACCAGCGCCGAGCCAGCCCCTCCATTTGGCGGCGCAGCATTTCACGATGCAGCGGTATGGGTGCGGAAGGTTTAATAGGGCTTTGTCCACGGGTCGTCACCGAGCTGCCCGCCTACACCGTCGCTGCCCTCGGGCTCGACCCGAGGGCCGTTCATAGGTCGCGCGATGGTCGCATTTGTTCTCCGGTCAAGCCCGAGGACAGCCCCGAGTCCAATGGCGAAATGGGGCTACGCGAAATAAGCCGACCAGAAGAAATACCCCGTCATTCCAATGCCATAGACGATCACGCCAACGCGGATCCAGTTGCGCGGAATATGCTGCGCCAACCGGGCGGCGACGTAGCCACCAATGGTCACGCCGACCAGCGCAATCGAGCCATGATACCAGTCGATCCGGTCATTGAAGGCGAAGCGCAGAACCGCCACCAGCGCGACGATGGTTGACACATAGAGCTTCAGCCCGTTCATCGCGTGAATGTCGGTCATTCCGGCTAGCGCCAGGAAAGCGAGCAAGAGAATGCCGAGACCGGCATTGAAGAACCCGCCATAGACGCAGACGGCCGCCAGTAGCGCCAGCAACAGCGCCGCGCCCACCACTTGCATGCCCTTGGTCCCGCCACTGTGCGCCTTCACGGCGGCATTAAGCTGGTTGCCGAAAATGAACAGGGTTACGGCAAAGGCCATCAGCCATGGCACGACCCTGGAGAATTGCTCTTCGGAAACCACAAGCAGCAATTCCGCGCCCGCATAGCCGAACACAGCCGCAATCAGCCCATAAAGGATCAGCTTGTCCTTATGCGGCGCCATCGCCTTCCAATAGCCCACAGCCCCACTCGCATAGCCGGGCAGAGCGGCATAGGTGTTGGACGCATTGGCGAGAATGGGTGGAACGCCAGAGAACAGCAGGGCAGGGAACACGATGAACGAGCCGCCACCGGCCAGAGAATTGACCGTGCCACCCAGAAGGCCGGCCACAAGCAGCATCAGTTCAGTCATCGTCATCCCCTGTATAGTCCGCTCCTCCTAACCGCAACTTGGGCAATGTCCCAACACAATTGTCTGATCGGCCCATCACCACGATTGATCGGCCCGATCTTGACTTCGCGCGGAGCGAGGCGCATCTACAGCCCCGGTTGCTGGCGCCTGCCGCCCGCGGATCGAAAGGTCCATGGTGAAGTCCAGCCTGATTTATGATCCCTTCGGTTCTTCCTCCCAAGGCGCATCATGGCAATGCGGGCTCCCATGTCTCAAGTCGCCTCCATTTGGAGAGACCGATATGTCTTTTTCCCTCGATACCCCCTCTGCCCAGACTCTGAAGTCCGAGGCCAAGACCCTGCGCGAAGATCGAGCGCGTACAGGACAAATGCTCACCCATGGCGCTGCGCTCGAAGAAGTAGCGCGCGCTCACGGCTATCGTGATTGGAATACCGCCCGCGCTGCCCTGCCAGATCGAGCTGAAGTGCCCTTCCAGGTGGGTATGCGCGTCAAGGGGTTTTATCTCGAACAGCCATTCAAAGGCATGCTGCTCGGCGTCAATCTCAGCGGCAACATGCAGTTTTTCACCGTGACCATCCAGTTTGACACGCCAGTCAACGTCACGCCGAACCTGATGTTCGAGGCTTTCCGCCACCGCGTCACCGCCACTGTGGACGCGCGCGGCATTTCGCCCGCGCTACGCGGCAATGGCCAGCCGCAGATGCGGCTCATGCGTGAATAGGGCGGGGGCCGGTGGTTGTGATGCCACCGGCCCCCTGTCTGTTCAGCTTTGCTTTTAAGCGGTCTGAAGGACTGTCGCGGGCCAATCGATCCGGCCCGGACGGCCCAGCAGAAACCCCTGCGCTTCGGTGCAGCCTTCGGCACGCAACACATCAAGCTGTTCGCTGGTTTCGACGCCTTCTGCCAGCACGGGCACGGAAAGGCTTTTACCCAGCGCCAGAATAGCACGGACAATCGCCTTCGCCTGATCGTCGCTCTCTACCGACGTCATGAATGACCGGTCGAGCTTGATCTTGTCGAAGGGGAAGGAGCGCAAGGTGTCGAGCGAAGAATAGCCGGTGCCGAAATCGTCGATGGCGACGGACACGCCGAGCGCCTTGATTGCGCTCAGCACCGACAGCGCCCGATTACGATCCGAAATAATTGCCGTTTCGGTCACTTCCAGCTCCAACCGTTCCGGCGCCAGCCCGGAATCGTCAAGAACCACTTTGACCAAGTCGACAAGTTCAAGCTGCACCAGTTGAAGGCCAGACACGTTGACCGCGATACGGTGTGGTTCAGGCCATTGCGCCGCTTCCCGACAGGCATTGGTCAGCACCCAGGCGCCAATCGCGTAAATGGCGCCGCATTCTTCCGCCAGCGGAATGAAGTCCGCAGGCGAAACCATGCCGTGGCCAGGCCGGTTCCAGCGCAGCAACACTTCATAGCCGGTCGTCTGACCGCTCGTGACCGATTTCTGCACCTGATAGGCCAGATGGAGGCTGCCATCGTCCAGTGCGGCCCACAGGTCCTTGGCCATGGCCCGCCGCTTGCGCGCGGCCTCGTCCATCTCACTCTCATAGTAGCAGATGCGCTGGTCCAGTTCCGATTTCGCCCGATAAAGCGCGAGATCGGCATTGTTCAACAGCTTGGATTCATCCAGCCCATCATCCGGGCCAATGGCGACACCAATGCTGCCCCCTAGCGCAAGCAGGTTTTCGCCATAAGTGACACTGGTGGTCACAGCCTGCTCGATCCGTGTCAGGAAATCGCGCAATGCCGTCATGCTGGTAAAAGTCTTGATCGCGGCGAATTCGTCGCCGCCCAGCCGAGCCAGCCGTTCGCCATCCCGAAGCAGAGCACCGAACCGCTTGGCCAGTTCCCGCAAGACATGATCGCCCGCTGCATGCCCGTAGATATCGTTGATGTCCTTGAACCGATCGAGATCGAGCGCAACAACGGCCAGTTTTTCCGCGCCGGTGCCAAGTTCGGTGAGGGCCGCGGACAGCAATTGCCCAAAATGCGCGCGATTGGGCAGGCCGGTCAGCGAGTCGTGATGCGCCAGATGCGCGATTGCCGCCGCATTGCGCCGACTTTCGGAAATGTCCTCAACCGTGGTGATCCAGGCACCATCTCCGGCCGGGCTGAGTTGAATGCGGAAGGTGCGCTCGTCAGAAAGCGGCTGGATGGTTTCACCACCACCTTCAGCAAGCAGTCGGCCATATTCAGCGGCCAATTCTGACGCTCTGGCCTGGGCAAAGTCCGGACCATGGCCCGAAGCCGAAAGGCCGCGCAGCAGAACGTCTTCAAGACTGTCGCCGATCATATTGGTGTCGGCTGATTGTCCGAGCAATTGCGCCAGCCGCTGATTATGCAGTTCCAGCCGCCCATCCTGCCCGAACAGCGCAAGTCCTTGACCCATATGAGCAAGAGCCAGGTTCAGCCGCTCATTGGCCTCTGCCACGCGCGCTGCATCTTCAGCACGCCGCGCAACTTCGCGCGCCGTCCGGCGGCGATCCGCTTCGTCGAGCACAAGACTGCCAATGGCTGCCGCAAGCACCAGAATTGAGATGAGCGCCACCGCGAAAGACATCAGGCCGCCATCAAGCTCGGCGCCTTGCATCATCGGCAGGCAATTGCTGAAATCGGCAGCGGCCATGGCGGTAAAATGCATGGCGCAGATTGCCAGTGTCAGAAGACCGGCAGCAAACAGCTTCCAGCGCCAGCCGGTGCGCGACGCCGCGGCAAAAGACAGCCCTCCCAGCACGATGCCCGCCAGAATGGACACGGTAACCGCGCCGCTCTGCCAGCCAATATCGCCCTCCAGCATCAATGCGGCGATGCCGGTATAATGCATGGTCGAAATGCCGACACCAACCGTAGCACCGCCCAGAACTCTGTCGAGCCGCGCCCGTCCATGCACGGCCAGGCTGATGCCGCCGCCGCACACAATAATGGCGATCAACAGCGATAAAGCCGTGATGCCCAGATCGTAGGACAATGCAAAGCCCGGACGGAACGCCAGAACGGCAATGAAATGGGTTGCCCAGATGCCAAGACCGACTGCAAGCGCAGAAACCCCGTTCCACACATTGCGCATATTCCCCTGCGCCTGCCGCGCATGATGCATCAGGCTGATACAGGCGTAGCTCGAGATCAGACAGACAATGGCGGCAAGCAGAACGAAGGGCAGATCATGGCTGGTGACGAAGAAGTCAAACACGCAAACACCTGTGCGGCGAAAAGGCCGAATACGTTTACAGCCCTAAGAAAAACCCCTTATTGAGCCGTTACGATTGTCACCTTGGCCTGCCTTTGACCCCGCTCTTTCTCCATATGGTGTTGAAAAGGTTATGAGCCACGCGCGGCACCAGATGGGCGGTCACGGTGCGATGGCCTTGGAAGAAGACAAAAACCGCTTGCCATCCCGAAACGGTCCAGCTAGACCCGACCCCGCCGGAGAGGTGGCCGAGTGGTCGAAGGCACACCCCTGCTAAGGGTGCAGATCGGGAACGGTCTCGAGGGTTCGAATCCCTTCCTCTCCGCCACCTACTTTTGACGTCTTTAAGCGTTGAAAAACAAGACCTTCTTCGGGAGGTCTTTTTCATTTGTGCCCCCGCTTTGTTCCCTAAAAGAGCGATAGTGGCTCAGGGCTGCTAGGAGTGGATGATGACGACAGTTTTCACCATTGGGTACGAGGGAACGGATATCGCTCGATTCCTAGCTACGCTAAAAGCGGTCGGCATTGAATGTCTTGCGGACGTGAGAGCGGTTCCCCATTCGCGCAAGAAGGGATTTTCCAAGAAGTCACTCTCTGAGTTGCTAGAAGCGAACGGAATTGAGTATCGGCACTTCTTGCCGCTCGGTGACCCCAAGCCGGGCCGCGATGCCGCCCGTGCCGGTGACTACGAGACTTTCCGAGCGGTCTACACAGATCATCTCGCCCAAGACGATAGCCAAGCATCGCTTGAGGACCTTATAGAGGTGGTTAAAAACAAGAAAACCTGCCTCCTCTGCTTCGAGCGCGACCCAAAGACTTGCCATCGGTCAATAATTGCTCAAAGTATTGTTGCCCGAGGTCACGATTCGTTTGAGCTTTATGGCGATGATCCCACAAGATACGAACGGCACGCTTCAAAACTGCCGGGTGGCGGTGCTGGTAAAGGCACTCCCGCATCCTAGCCAGAAGAACGGTGAGACTGTCTGCTGCGCTGGCGTCACCGAGGACGGTGTTTGGAAAAGACTATACCCCGTTCGCTTCCGACACCTGAGCAACGAGTCTGCCTTCAAGCGCTGGGATTGGGTAAACTTCCGCTATCATCGACCCACACATGACGCTCGGATCGAGAGCTGCCACGTTCATGAGGAAAGCATCACCATCAATGGTGAGCTTCCAAAGGGGGAGCGGACACGCTTCCTTGAAAAGATTATCGTGCCGTCTACCAGAGTTGCCGTAGAACGGGGGCAGACCTTAGGCCTCATCCGCCCCCAGAACACTCGGTTCTACTGGAAGGAAAAGAGCAAGACAGACCTGGCGGCGGAGGTCGAGAACATCAAAGACCATTCTAGGCAACAGTCGATGTTGGACAAGGAGTTGCCCGACTTCGAGCCAATCCCCTACGAGTTCCGCTTTAAGTTCAAGGATTCAGAGGGCGGTGAGCATGACTGCGAGAACGGCGATTGGGAAGCACACGCAACTTACTGGCGGTGGTCTAAACATTATGGCTCGGACGAAGCGTTGAGGAAGATGGGCGAAAAGTTCAACGACGAATACCCTAAGCTAGGCATGGCGTTCGCGCAGGGCACGATTTTCAAAAGGCCCAACATCTGGACACTGCTCGGGGTTATTCGCTTGGACCACTACGTTCAGCCCGACCTGTTCTAACAGGGGGGGGGACGGGGCCTTGATCACGCACTGAAGACCTGTGTTGGCCATTCTCGGCGAAATACAAGCGCAAAGGCATGTCGTTGGCATCAAAACTTGGGGCGAGCTTATTGAGGGAAACAGAGCTCGGCTTCAGTTTTCTCAGGCACACTTGCAGCACTCCGCTGACGAGGGCACGTCGATCAGGTATCTGCAGGAATCGCATAGCCAGTTTCTGGAATGAGTGATCATCGACGAATTTGACGAGAATGGTGATAGCCGACCAGAGGCTTTGGGACTGAAGCGGATCGGTAAAGAGCTTCGCCAGAAAAAGTGCGAGCCGGCGCCGCCTATGGACACCAAGCTGTCGGGTAACTCAAGTTCCCTGTAAAAATCGCCGGTCCCCTTCCCACTCCATCCCGATGAGTTATTTTTAGGCTGGCTCCGATACATTGGCCGGGCTGTGTCGCTTTCTGGACAGATGAACATCCATTGCACGACACTCGGCGACACAACGGGCGGCTTGCCTCATAACCCCCGCGCCACCTCCTCCATCTGCGCTGCGCACAGTCCCCAGCCTTCGTGAAACCCCATCTTTTCATGGGCCTCGCGATCTTCTTTGGTCCAGTGCCGCGCCACGGCGGTGTAGCGGGTTTTGCCGTCTTCGGGCTCGAAGGTCAGCACGCAGGTGAAGAAGGGTTTTTCCGATGGGGTCCAGTCGCCGGTAAAGGCGTCGGTAAACACCAGCTTACGGTTTGGCACGACTTCCAGATATTGACCGGGATTGGGATATTCATTGCCGTTTTCGTCGGCCATGACGACCAGAGACTGGCCGCCTGGGCGCACATCCAGGCTGGCGCGCGGTGTTGTCCACGGTTTGGGAGCAAACCATTTGGGCAAGAGGGCAGGGTCGGTCCAGCAGCGATAGACCGCCTCGGGTGAAGCGTCGATCAGGCGGGTGAGCACCAGATCGCGGTCCTGGTCGATTTTGGCAGTGTCGGTCATGGCACGTCTCCTTGAGAGCAAAATTCTATCACCAATGCGACGAGAGGGGCGCGCACGCTTCGACAGATGAAGCGATGATTTTTCGCAGAGGCAAAATCTTGCGCCGCCAATGCCTGACAGCGTGGGCCTGCTCATGTATGGAAGCACTGTATCGATATCAGAGGCCAATCATGCGTCAGTCACACTCCCTTCACGACGGTTGGCACCTGACCTGTCTGGGCGGTCCCGGCGCGCGGCCCGGCCTGCCTGAACGCATCCCGGCCAGCGTGCCCGGAACGGTGCATACCGATCTGCTGGCCGCCGGGCTCATTCCCGATCCCTATCTCGACCTCAATGAAATCAGCGTCGATTGGGTCGGGCGCTGCGACTGGCGCTATGAAACGCGGTTCGATTGGCACGACGATGGGGCGGAGCATGTCGAACTGGTCTTTTCCGGGCTCGATACCTTTGCCGAAATCACGCTGAACGGGGTTGCCATCGGCCAGACCGCCAATATGAATCGCACCTATCGGTTCGACCTGCGCCCGCACCTGTTGGCGGGCGAAAACCATCTCACGGTGACGTTCGAATCCGCCTGGAAACGCGGCGCGGCGCTGGAAGCGCAATATGAGCCGCGCCCCAACAATTATCCGGGCCCGGCCAATCTCATGCGCAAAATGGCCTGCAATTTCGGCTGGGATTGGGGCCCGACACTGGTTACGGCGGGCATCTGGCAGGCCGTCACGCTCGAAAGCTGGTCCGGCGCGCGGCTGGGACGCATTCGACCGGAAATCACGCTGGATGGCGCGGATGGACGGGTTAAAATCCACGCCGATCTGGAGGGCGCTGCAGCGGGACTAACCTTGCGTGCTCATGTGGCAGGCGTAACCGACATGCGACCGGTTGGCGGTGCTGCTGTCGACCTCGATCTGCTCGTCAAAGCGCCGCAACTGTGGTGGCCCCATAATCTGGGCAATCAGCCGCTCTATGATCTCACGGTCGAGCTACTGGACGGCGAAACTGTGCTCGACAGTTGGAGCCGGGCCATTGGCTTCCGCTCTCTGCGGCTCGACACCACGCCCGATGAGCACGGAACGCCCTTCGCCTTCGTCATCAATGATGTGCCCATCTATATCAGCGGGGCAAACTGGATTCCCGATGACTGCTTCCTGCCGCGCGTCACGCCTGAGCGATATTCGGCCCGCATCGAGCAGGCCAAAGGCGCCAATATCAATCTGCTCCGTGTCTGGGGCGGCGGCATTTATGAAACAGACGTTTTTTATGAAGCCTGTAACCGGGCGGGCATGCTGGTCTGGCAGGATTTCCTGTTCGCCTGCGCCGCCTATCCCGAAGAGGGCGATCTGCCCGCCGAGATCGAGGCGGAGGCGCGCGACAATATCGTCCGCCTCATGCCTCATCCGTCGCTGATCATCTGGAACGGTAATAACGAAAACATCTGGGGCTATTTCGATTGGGGCTGGAAGCCCTTCCTCGAAGGTCGCAGCTGGGGCGAGGGCTATTATCTCGATCTCCTGCCGCGCCTTGTCGCCGAACTCGATCCGACCCGGCCATATTGGGCGGGTTCGCCCTATTCGGGCTCGATGGATATTCACCCCAATGACCCGGCGCATGGCTGTACGCACCTCTGGGATGTGTGGAACGACATCGGCTACGAGCACTACGCCGACAGCGTGCCGCGCTTCTGTTCCGAATTCGGTTGGCAGGCTCCGCCGACTTGGGCCACGCTGACGCAATCTGTGCATGACGATCCGCTGACGCCGACCTCGCCGGGCGTCTGGCATCACCAGAAGGCAACCATCGGCAACGACAAATTGCTGCGCGGTTTGAAGGGGCATTTGCCGGAGCCGCAAAGCATGGATGACTGGCATTTTGCCACCCAGCTCAATCAGGCACGCGCCATCTTTTTCGGCATTGCGCATATGCGCAGTCATCGGCCTCGCAACATGGGCAACATCGTCTGGCAGTTGAATGACTGCTGGCCAGTCACCTCGTGGGCCGCGATTGACGGCTATGGACGCAAAAAACCGCTTTGGTACGCATTGCGCACGGTCAACGCTAACAGTCTGCTAACAATTCAGCCCCGCGCGTCACGATTGGCTGTGGTCGCTGTCAATGAAAGAACCCTGTTCTGGCGTGGTCCGGTGACGGTAAAACGCGTGCGTTTCGATGGCACAATCCTGGCCGAATGGACCCACTGGCGGCTCTGCGCCGACCGCTTCTCAGCGGCAGAATTGCTTATACCTCAAGACGTTGCGACCCCCGGCAACCCTGCCGAAGAGGTGCTGATTGCCACAATGCATGACCGAACGGCCCTGCACTGGTTCAACGAGGATATCGATCTCACCCTGCCGGCGCCGGATTACGCTATGGCCTTGAATAAGCTGGGAAAATCGCGATGGGAACTGACGGTTACGGCGAACTCCTTGCTCAAGGATCTCTGCATTTTCGCAGATCGCCTCGCGCCTGATGCCAACATAAGTGACATGCTGGTTACGCTTCTGCCGGGCCGGAGCCATCGCTTCATCATTGAAAACATTGACGAGATTGATGGTAGAGCAATTGCACAAGCGCCAGTTTTGCGTTGCGCAAACCAGCTCAAGCGCCCGCACTGACTAGTGCCAATAAAATACCACTTGGCGAATGGTATTTTATTGGTATTGTGTTTCCATTCCTGCATTGACCTCAAAAGCTTCGTCCATGCCGGGCCGGAGGACGGATTGGCAGACGCAAACGCAGACATCTTTCGTGATAGCCCGTTGGTGCTGCATGCCGATGGGCCGCTCTATCTGCAATTGCAGCGCTGGATTGAGGACGCGGTAAAACGCGGTGCGATCCATCCCGGCGATGCATTGCCATCTGAGCGCGACCTGGCGCTACGGGCCAATGTTTCGCGGGTTACGGTGCGCAAAGCCGTGCAAGAATTGGTGCGGAACAATGTGCTGGTGCAACGGCACGGCTCCGGCACTTTTGTGGCCGCCCAAACCCCACGCGTTGAGCAGTCGCTGTCTCAGTTGACGTCTTTTTCTCAAGACATGGCCCGACGTGGCATGTCGGTACGGGCTGAATGGCTGGATCGTGGCCTCTACACCGCCTCGCCCGAGGAAACTCTTGCTCTCGGTCTAACGCCGGCGGAAAAGGTGGCGCGTGTCGATCGCTTGCGCCTGACGGTCGACATGCCCTTGGCCGTCGAGCGCGCCAGCCTTTCGGCATCAGTCGTGCCAAACCCGCAGGCAGTCGGCGAGTCCCTCTATAAATATCTCGACGGTTTCAACATGCATCCCGTTCGAGCCATTCAGCGTATTCGTGCAGTTAATATCGCCGAAGACGACGCTTCTCTGTTGCAGGTGCCGACCGGTTCGGCAGGCCTCTATATCGAGCGCATTTCCTACTTGTCATCGGGCCGCGTTATCGAATTCACCCGCTCCATTTATCGGGGCGATACCTATGACTTTGTTGCCGAGCTACGTCTCGGTGACTCTAATATTGGAGCCAAACCATGAGTGCTCAAACCCATATGCGTCAGGAAGTAGACCAGATCCCGGGAGTGGTCGCTGGTTTTCTTAAAGCCTCTGCGCCGGTGCTCGATGATGCAGCCGCGCGCCTGCGCAGCCTCGATCCATCGGTTGTGGTTACTGTCGCGCGAGGTTCTTCAGACCACGCCTCGGCCTATCTGAAATACGCTATTGAACTGACGCTTGGCCTGCCCGTAGCCTCGGTCGGCCCCTCGATTGCTTCTATATATGGCAGGAGTCTGAAGCTGGACCGCGCCGTCGCCATCGCCATTTCTCAATCCGGTAAAAGCCCTGATATTGTCGGCATGGCCCAGTCAGCGCGCAAGTCCGGCGCCACCACCATCGCAATCACCAACACGATGGGCTCGCCTTTGGCGGAGGCGAGCGACTTCACCATCGATCTGCATGCTGGTGTGGAGAAAAGCGTTGCCGCGACTAAGACCTTCGTAACCTCCGTGGTTGCCGGTCTTGCGCTGCTGGCACGCTGGAGTGGCGATGCAGAGCTGTTGAAGGCTGTTGATGCCCTCCCGGATAGTCTCGCCAAGGCTGTCGCCTGCGACTGGTCCGACATGATCCCGGCGCTCGATGGCCATTCCGCCCTTTATGTTCTGGGCCGCGGCCCCGGCTTTGCCATTGCCAATGAAGCGGCGCTCAAATTCAAGGAAACGTGCGGCATTCAGGGTGAATCTTACAGCGCCGCCGAAGTGATGCATGGTCCGGTGTCCATTGTGACCTCTGGCTATCCCGTTCTCGGTCTTGCCGCTCGCGACGCAGCCGAAGCATCGGTCGCTGACATGGCGCATAAGCTGGCCGGGCAGGGGGCTCGGGCTTTCCTCACCAGCGATCGTCCAGGCGCAGCCGTGCCACTGCCCTTCGCTGCAACCGGACACCCCATCACCGATCCGCTGGCGCTGATCGTCTCTTTCTACGGTTTTGTCGAAGCGCTGGCGCGCCATCGCGGGCTGAATCCGGACGAGCCGCCCATGCTGCGTAAAGTGACGGAGACGGTATGAGCGACCTTCTCGCCATTGCTGCGCCGCGCATTTTCGACGGCTACGACTGGCACGAAAATGCGGCGCTCCTGATCGAATTCGGTTTCGTCTGCGGCATCGTGGATCAGGACGCTATTCCCGCTCATGCTGAGCGCGTCGTCCTCAACGACGGCATGATCGTGCCTGGCTTTATCGATTTGCAGGTCAATGGCGGGGGCGGGGTTTTGTTCAACAATGCCCCGACGCTCCAATCCATCCGCACCATCTGCAAGGCCCACGCGCAATTCGGCACGACGGCGCTATTGCCCACGCTGATTACCGATAGCGTTGAGGTCAATGTCGCCGCCATCGCCGCCGGGGTCGCTGCCTATGAACAACGGATCCCAGGTTTTCTTGGCTTGCATCTGGAAGGCCCGCATCTATCGCTTGCGCGCAAGGGGACGCATGATCCGGCGCTGATCCGCCCAATGGAGGACGGCGACCTCGCCCGCGTCGTTGAAGCGGCCAAGGCTCTGCCTGTCCTGCTGTGTACGGTCGCCATCGAATCCACAACGCCACAACAGATCGCGGCGCTATCCGGGGCAGGTGCCATTGTCAGTCTTGGCCACACTGACACGTCCTATGATGGCGCAAAGGCGGGGTTTGCAGCGGGTGCGAGCATGGCCACCCATCTCTTCAACGCCATGAGCCAGCTTGGCAATCGTGAGCCCGGCCTTGTGGGTGCGGTTCTTGATACGCCATCGGCCTTTGCCGGATTGATTGCCGACGGAATTCACGTCCATCCCGCTGCTATCAAAGTCGCCCTGCGCGCCAAGGCCGGTCCCGGTCGGATTTTCCTCGTCACCGATGCAATGTCGCAGACCGGTACCGATTTGACCGAGTTCACGCTCAACGGGCGCACAATCACCAGAGCCAACGGCGCGCTGCGCCTTGCTGATGGAACATTGGCCGGTGCTGATCTCGATATGATCGACGCCGTCAATTTCATGATCGACACGATTGATCTTGCGCCCGAAGAAGCCTTCCGCATGGCGGCACTCTATCCGGCAGAGGCCACTGGCCTTGAAGAGACGCATGGCCATCTGCGCCGGGCGGCATTGGCGAGTTTTGTCCACCTGTCCGACGAGCGCGCGGTTCGGTCCACCTGGGTCAACGGCGAAAAAGTATGGTCGGCCTAAGGGCCGACGTCAGCCCCGCCCGATATAGGGCATGTTGGTGGCCATCACGGTCATGAACTGCACATTGGCCGTCAGCGGCAGCCCGGCCATATAGAGAACCGCATCCACCACATGCGCCACATCGAATGTCGGTTCCGGCATCATTGTGCCATTGGCCTGCAGCGATCCTGCGTTCATGGCGCTGGTCATATCCGTGGCAGCATTGCCGATATCTATTTGCCCACACGCTATATTATAGGCGCGGCCATCCAGTGAAATGGCTTTCGTCAACCCGGTGATTGCATGCTTGGTCGTCGTGTAAGACGCCGCCTGCGGTCTGGGCACGTAAGCCGAGATCGAGCCGTTGTTAATGATGCGTCCGCCCTGCGGGCTCTGCGAGCGCATCATTCGGAACGCTTCGCGGGCGACATAGAAGGCGCCATTGAGGTTGGTGTCGACCATCTCGCGCCAAGTCTCGACCGCAAGATCGCCGAATGACGTCGCAGGCGCAAAGCGCCCGGCATTGTTGAACACGAGATCCAGCCGCCCATAGCGATCCTGAATTGTCTCGAACATCGCGGCGACGGAAACGGCGTCTGTCACATCGCAAACAATTCCGTCGGTGTCAGTCTGGGTGTCCAGCGCCGCAACTCGGTCGGCGCGCCTGCCGCAGGCAATGACACGCCAGCCAGCATTCGCCAGCCCCAAGGCAACAGCCTGCCCAATGCCGGAAGTGGCTCCTGTGACCAGCGCAATACGTGCGTCATTCATGCCCGTTTCCTTATTTTCATCACGGCTCTGCCACTCTTTGAGCTGGCCCTTGCATGGAATAAACAGCCATCAGGCCAATCGAAACACCCGGCTTTCCAGCATTTTTAACGAATTATTTAATCCAGTTAACAGTGTGTTTCTATCTGTGTGCTGAATCTGCAACAACCGCAATGCAACCACATTGTGTCAGCCCCAAAACCCGCTTGCCGCGATTGCGTCAGCTTTTTCCATGCGTAGAGTGGGTCTTGCGAATCCATGCATGGGATCGTTTGTCGGTCGCAACGCGACGGCAACACACAGCACCACGAATTGTGTGGTCGCGTTTCGACAAACCGCTGGGTAACCGGCACAAGAATGACTGACTTTGGAGGTCAACTAATGAAACTCAAGAGCCTTATCCTCGGTTCTGTTGCTGCCGCTGGTCTTTCGACCGCTGGCTTCGCTGCCGATCTCGGCGTTCTCACCTCGCTGGACGTTTGCGACTCGCTGGGCATTTCCGGCCTGACCATCTCGTCCTCTGACAACTGCCTCGCCATCTCCGGCAAGGTTTCGTACGAATTCTCGTTCGGCGACTACCGTCCGAACCTGGTTACCGGCGTTACCCCATTTGGTTCGCTCGACATCATTGGTGACAATGGCGTTGATGGCAACGACTGGGATAGCAAGGTTGAAGCCTGGCTCAAGTTTGTCGGTACCGCTTCCAGCGACTTCGGTCCTGCCTCTGCAACGATCAAGCTGAAGTCTGTTGATCAGCGCCGTGTTGTTGATGGTGCATGGGATATTACGCCTGGCGGCACTGCCCCTGGCGGCGACCCTGTAACTGTTGACCTGCGCAATGGTGACAATACCAACGGTTTTGTCCTTGACGAAGCTTTCGTCTCCATCGGCGACACCACCACCATCATGGCTGGTAAGAAGGGTTCGATCGCAAACTTCGGCGATTCCACCCCGTTCAACTTCACTGGTCTCTGGGCTTCGTCCGACGTCGACGGCACCCTGTTCGACAAGGATGCTGATCAGGACGAAATCGGCGGCCATGTGATCCAGGTTGTTTCGAGCCTCGGTAATGGCCTGACCGCCAAGGTTGGTTTGGAAAACCTCGAAGGTGCTGGTAGCATTGCAGATGCTGGTACCCTTGTTGGCGTTCTCGAATATGCTGGCGAAGGCATTACTGCACACATCACTGGTGGCGCTGTTGGCATTCTCGATGGCGAAGTTGATCAGTGGTTTGTCCACACCGGTGCAACCGGCACGTTCGATGCGTTCAAGGTTCGCGGTGCACTTGGCTACGGCTACGACGACGTTCTCGATGCGTCGCAGCTCCATGTTCTGGGTTCTGTCGAAGGCACTTTCGACATGTTTACCCTCGCAGTGTCGGGTGAATATGCTCGTACAGATATCGCTGGTACGGTTGCCGATGGTTGGGGCGTTGGCGCTTCGGTCGGTGCAAACGTCACCGAAGGCGTGAAGATCAATCTTGGTGGCCGTTACTTCACCGGCGACTATGCTGGTGTCGATGCAGACCAGTTCCAGCTCGCTGCCCAGGTCGTTGCTTCGGTTACCGAAACCATCACCCTCACCGGTGAAGTTGGTGGCTACTTCAGCGCTGACGTGATCAACCCGCAGACGGGCGAAGACAACGTGTACTACGGCAAGGCTGAGCTGGCCTGGAAGCCAGGTGGCCAGTTTGAATCGTCTGTCGCCGGTGAAATCACCAGCGAAAGCGCTTACAAGGTTACCTTCAAGGCTTCGAAGGAATTCAAGTAATCCTTGGATTACTGCTGAATTGGGAAAGGCCCGGCTCTGCCGGGCCTTTCTTTTTTTGTGCTGGGAGTTACGAAGCCACCGATGATGGTGTCGTAGTGCACTGCTACGCGAAGCCATTTTTCTTTTTCCCTCGACGCAAATCATCTAACCTTTGGAAAGTTGCGGTTTTTCAATGGATTCGGGATGATCAGGGACCTCCTGAAATGGGTGGCGCCGGGCGCGGTGACAATTCTGGGCGGCACTGTTGCTGCTCTCGCCATGGCAACACCCGATATGCTGGCGGATCTGCAAGGGCAGGGCGATACGAGGCTTGTAAATAGCGGCTTTGCATGGGCCCATATTGATCTTGATGGCCGCGACGTTCTTCTGACGGGAACAATCGATAGCGATACCCGCCGCAATGAGGCGATCACTCTTCTTGCCTCAATTCGCGGGGTCGGTGCTGTCATCGATCATGTCGCCATTGCGCCCCGCATGACGCCGTATCAAATCGATGTAACAATTGAAGACGGCGCGCTAATCCTTTCTGGCGGCGTGCCAAGTTCGAGACTTCTAAACGTTTTGACTGCGCAGGACGGTCTGGATGTCGCCAATCTCTCCGTCCGCTCTGGTCATCCAGACGAAAACAGCTGGATGGCGGGCCTGCAATTCGCATTGGCGCGGGCCGAATTGGTTGATGAAGGCGTCTTTCGCCTGTCTGACCTTGTGTTGACTGTCGAAGGGCGCGCCAAAACCGAACGCGCTCTGGGCGCGATGCAGATAGCGTTGGCAGACTTGCCAGATGGAGTATCGTTGGGGCAGGTCAATGTGGCTCCGGTTCTTGTGCGTCCCTATACTTGGACGGCTGAATTTGACGGCGCGCGCATCGCCGTCTCCGGCCATGTTCCCGAAGACGCTACTGTCGAAATGATCCGCACCGCAGATGTTTCTGGCCTGCCAATCGCAACCGGCCTGTCTCTTGCGTCGGGTGCGCCCGATGGTTTCGGCGATTTGACACGCACTTTGATTGAGCAGTTGGCGCGCCTTGACCATGGCAGCGCCAGCATCGTCGATGGTGTGAGTACGCTTTCCGGCGCGCCGCCGAATATCGAAGTGGCTCAGGCGGTAACGGAAGCCTTGCCCAATTCGATTGTGACTTTGTCCCCACCGCCGGTCAGCGACTATTGGGTTAGTGTTACGCGCCAGGAGGGGGGCGTATTGGTATTCGATGGCTATGCCCCGAACCAGGCCGCCCGAGATGCCTTTGGCGAAATCGAAAATGCCGATGTGAACTACCTCAAGCTCGGCTCTGGCGCCTCGGCCTATTATCAGTCCGGCGTCGATTTCGGCCTGCGAGTCCTCGATCAGATGTCGGAAGGCCGTTTGGTGCTCAACGGCAATGTCTTGACGCTTTCGGGCACGGCCAATGACGAGTCGGCTTATCGCTCCATTCAGGCTTTACTTGACCGTGAGGTACCGCAGGGTGTTTCGCTTGCGGCCACGCAGATTGAGGCGGTGGCTGCCGAACTGCCACAGGCGGAAACTCCACCGCCTGATAATGCAGAAATCAACCCCGCTGAGCCGCCTGCCATCACCGCTGAAGAGAGTGCGGAGCCACAAGCCGACGCTGGGGAAGATGCCATTGAAGCCCCTGCGCCCGTCGAGCAAGTTCCTGTTGATGTTGAGAATTCTGCGCCAGCTCAGCCGTCACAGATCGCTTTGTGTCAGGCGCGTGTTGCCGAACTGTCGGCCCATAATGCTATCCTGTTCCAGTCCGGCAATGCTGTGATCGCAGACAGCGCCGAGGCCGAACTGGATCGGTTTGGTGAGGCGCTCAATCTCTGCCCGGATACAAAAGTTTACGTTGAGGGCCACACTGATAGCGATGGCGACGATCAGCGTAACCTGGCGCTGTCGGTGGCCCGCGCCGAGGCTGTAGTCAACGCGTTGATCGAACGAGGCGTGGATGCATCTCGTCTTTATGCGGTCGGTTATGGCGAGTCCCAGCCGGTAGCCGACAATGCCACTCAGGAGGGCAAAAGGCAGAACCGGCGCATCGTTGTGACCGTCGAGGATGGCGATAATACACAGGCTTTGCGCTGACGGAGATTAAGTAACGGGCAGGGTGGGGCGTTTCGTGCAGCACTTTTGGGCATCGCTGATCTTTCTGGTGAGCGTTTACTGGCCCTATATGCTCGGCGCGTTGCTGGTCGGCGTGGTCACGGGCTGGCTCAGCCTGTCAAAGCCGAAAGGCGTTGGGGTGGGCAATGGTCAGTCTTGATCATGTCATTGAGATCGCTCTCCTGCTGCTGGTGTCTTACCTGTTCGGCTGCACATTGGGTTATGGTCTGCATGTTGCCGTTCGCCGGAGCGCCATTCAGCTTGCCCAGGTGACCATGCCGCAAGCTGCTGCGGTGCCGTCTCCCTCAAGACCCTCCGCGGCGCGGCGTTTGGCTGGCGTGGCCGAGCGCGAAGCGCCGCCTGTGATTGCACCGTTTAAGGGTAACGAGACGCAACGCCCACCTGAACTTTCAGGTCCGCGCGGTGGCAAGCCGGACGATCTGCGCAAGATCAAAGGCATTGGCGCGAAGACGGAAGCGTCGCTTCACGATCTTGGAATTTATCATTTCGACCAGATCGCGGCCTGGAGCGGTAGTGATCTCGATTGGCTGGAAGGGCGCGTCGCGGTCAAGGGCCGCATCCGGCGCGAGCAATGGGTGGAGCAGGCCCTGCTATTGGCGACCGAAACGGCCTATGCGCGAAAAGATGTGCTGGCGGGTAATGGATAGGGCTCAGGCCGCCTTGCCAACCCTTGCACCAATGCCAAATACGAATTTTGCGACTGCTTCTATTTCCTCGCTTTGGTCGAAAAGGGCAGGGGAGCCCTGACCTGCAATGGTGAAAGCGGATGCGTCGGGGCGTCGGCGCACCATTTCCTCAAAAGTTTCGCGACGCAATTGGTCGGTCAATTGGGTGCGCAGCAACAGGAGCGGCATTGGCACGAGCACATCATAAAGCGGCCATTGGGCCACGAGGATATCGTTGAAGCTGAAATCTTTGAGCAGCTCGATCAGCCGCATATCGAACAGGGGGCGGGCGCGGCCACTTTTGTCGAATGAGTGGGTTCGTAACGCCAGAGAATCGAGTGCCTCGTCTGGCAGGCCCGGATAATCGCCAGCCAGCATGCGACGGAATCCGGCTGCGACGGTCTTTCCACGTAGCTTGCTGACATGCTCGATATTGTTTCGCAGACGCACAATACCCCGAGAATCCGTCATCGGACCCGCATCGAGCAGGATAACGCCGCCCAACATCAGCGGGTGGGAGGCGGCGAATGCCATCGCCACCTGTCCGCCATGCCCCTGGCCCAAAAGAACGGCTTTGGAAATGCCGAGCGCCGTGAGGATGTCCGCCAGGTCGCGGGCGTCGGCGAGTGAACCATAGTCCTTGATGTCAGGCCGGTCATCGGCGCGGCCCCTGCCCGGCAGATCGATCAGCACCATCGGCCAGTCACTTGGATGCAGGCGGCTGAATGAGCGCGCAAAGGCGCCAAAATCGCTCATATTGCGGTGATAGCCGGGAATGCAGACCAGCGGCAGCCGGCCTGCGCCAAACTGGCCACGTAGATGGATAGCGGCTCTGGTGTGCCCATCCTGCATGACAAGGTGGCGCACGGGCAGATCGGCAAAGGCGGCGTGATCTGTCGGGACTGTTCTGGGGCGCGAGAGGAAGGACAACATGGCCTCATTTACCGACCCATAAGAGCGTCGCACAAGACGTTTCACGCGCCTTGTGGCGCGCCGCCGATAAAAGTATGGTGCGCCTGTTCGGCACCGGCGGGTCCCGAGCCAACTTACAATCGAAAATGCCAGGCCCCCATGCCGGCACCAATTGAGGAATACCGACAAATGCTGCGAGGTTCGATTACGGCGCTCATCACCCCCATGCGCGATGGGGTCGTGGATGAGAAAGCCTTCGCCAGCTTTGTCGACTGGCAGATTTCTCAAGGTACGCACGGCCTGGTGCCGGTGGGCACGACGGGCGAAAGCCCCACGGTGAGCCACGAAGAGCATCACCGCATTGTCCAGATCTGCATCGAAGTGGCCAACAAGCGCGTGCCGGTGATCGCCGGGGCGGGGTCCAATGCTACCGCTGAGGCCGTGTCATTGGCGCGGCATGCGGAAAAGTCCGGGGCTGATGCCGTTCTCTCCGTGGTTCCCTATTACAACAAGCCCAATCAGGAAGGCCTGTTCCAACATTTTTCGGCTGTAGCCAAGGCCGTAGGAATTCCGATCATTCTCTACTCCGTGCCGGGCCGCACCATTGTGGACCTCTCGGTGGACACGATTGTTCGCCTGCGTGACGCCCATGCAAACATTGCCGGCGTCAAGGATGCAACGGGCAGTCTCGAACGCGCCAGCATGCAGCGCAGCAAGCTGGGCAAGGACTTTATTCTTCTGTCGGGCGATGACAGCACTGCCCTTGGCTTCAATGCCCATGGTGGCCATGGCTGCATTTCCGTGACCGCCAATGTTGCGCCGCGTCTTTGTGCGCAGATGCAGGATGCCTGCACGGCCGGCGACTTCAACACTGCTCGCGAGATCAACGACAAGCTGGTCTATCTGCACCGCGATCTCTTCATGGAGCCCAATCCGGCCCCTGCGAAATATGTCGCCAACCGGCTCAATCTTTGCGCCAATGAAGTGCGCCTGCCGCTCGTGCCGATTTCCAAGCCGACCCAGGACGCCATGGACTTTGCAATCTCCCATGCAGGTCTTATCTAGACCTCTATGAGCAGCAAGAACGACAAGAACAAGAACGGATGGATCAGTCACGGCCTCGTGGCTGAAAACCGTCGTGCACGTTTCGACTACGAGATTGGCGATACGCTGGAAGCGGGCATTGTCCTCACCGGAACCGAGGTTAAGTCCCTTCGCCTCGGTAAAGCGCAAATCACCGAGTCGTATGCTTCGCCCGAAAGTGGTGAGCTGTGGCTGATCAACGCCCATATTCCGGAGTATTTGCAGGCCAATCGCTTCAATCATCAGGAGCGGCGACCGCGCAAATTGCTGGTGTCGAAGAAGCAGCTGTCCAAGCTCGATCAGGAAGTGGCGCGCGCGGGCAACACGATCGTGCCGCTCAAACTGTTCTTCAACGACCACGGCAAGGCCAAGCTGCTTATTGGGGTTGGCAAGGGCAAAAAGAATTTCGACAAGCGCGCCACCAGCCGCGACCGGGACTGGAACCGCGATAAGGCCCGCATTATGAAGGAAGGCGGGCGCGGCTAAGCTCCCCTACTGTCTTAATTGTGAAAATGGCGTTGCGCGCCGCGCGAGGCGTGCCGAAGCGCCGGACGGCCATTGGCCTCCGGGTTTACTGTGGTGTGCCGCACGCCTCTAAGGCTGCGGCATGGGGCGAGGTTCGCCTCGGTGCCGGTCGTCCGGCTGGTTTGTATAGGTGAGGAAAGCCTCGCCCCATGCACCGGA
>PJTZ01000207.1_pt1 | contig 21837 bp, 21 predicted proteins | sample 1512131 | NCBI WGS metagenome assembly PJTZ01 (sample SAMN08177679, study PRJNA422409) | Soil metagenome, whole genome shotgun sequencing project. | reverse complement strand
GCCATGGTGAAGGGCACGTCAAATGTCTTGGCGAGCGTCTGCGCAAGCAGGGTCTTGCCGCAACCCGTCGGGCCGATCAGCAGGATGTTCGACTTGGCAAGTTCGACGTCGCCTGTCCGCGCCCCATGATCGAGCCGCTTGTAGTGGTTGTGAACCGCGACCGAGAGCACTCGTTTGGCGCGCTCCTGTCCGATCACATAATCACTGAGGACATCGCAAATGGCTTGCGGAGTTGGCACACCACCATCCCGGCGCGCGCCAAGGCCACCCTTCGTCTCTTCGCGGATGATGTCGTTGCACAGCTCGACACATTCATCACAGATGAAAACGGTAGGTCCCGCAATCAGCTTCCTCACTTCATGCTGCGACTTGCCGCAGAACGAGCAATAGAGGGTGCTTTTCGAGTCCGATCCGGTCAATTTCGTCATTCAGGGCCTTCCTTCGTCCCCGCCGATCGCTCGGTCAGGACTTCGTGGCATGAAACGTGATCCTAGACCGCGTTCCTATCACATCACAAGTAGTCAAAACGTGCGGAGGTTGCGTAAACATAGACTTACGAACTACCCCTGCCCTCAGCCTTCGTCCGCATTGTCGGTCGGCACAGGGCGCCGCTCGAAGACCGCGTCGACCAGGCCAAACGCCTTGGCTTCGTCCGCTTCCAGGAACGTGTCGCGGTCCATAGCCCGCTCCACCGCCTCAAGGGATTTGCCTGTGTACTTGACATAAAGATCGTTTAGACGCCGACGAATCCGGAGGATTTCCTTGGCCTGAATCTCGATATCGGACGCCATGCCCTGTGCGCCGCCAGAAGGCTGGTGCACCATGATGCGCGCGTTCGACAGCGCGACTCGCATACCCGGCTCACCTGCCGCTAGCAGGAAGCTGCCCATCGACGCCGCCTGACCGATACACACGGTTCCGACCTTGGGACGGATATATTGCATGGTATCGTGGATCGCCATGCCGGCTGTCACCACGCCGCCGGGCGAATTGATATACATGTAGATGTCCTTCTTCGGGTTCTCCGACTCGAGGAAGAGCAACTGGGCAACGATGAGCGAGGCCATGTGATCCTCGACCTGCCCGGTAACGAAAATGATCCGCTCGCGCAGCAGCCGCGAGAAAATGTCGAAGCTCCGCTCGCCGCGGTTCGACTGCTCGATGACGATGGGAACGAGAGCGCCGAGGGGATCGCTGAGAATGTCGGTCATGAAAATCTTTCGTAGGAGTGTCTTGCCCGGCGCCCTACATCGGCATTCGGTCCGTCCCGCGCAAGGGGATTAACCCCGCCGGGGTGCCGGATGGGCGAGATACGCGAGCCGTTTCATTTCCTGACGGCCCCGTGTCACGGTATCGAGGATGAGCCCACACATGACATTAAGCGCGCCTAATATGCCAAGGCCCACCGTCGCAATGAAAGTGGGAAAGCGCGGCACTAGGCCGGTGCGAAGATAAGTCTCTACAACAGGGAACCCAAGGATCAGCCCCAGCAACACGCAGAGCGCCCCAATCGCGCCGAAGAACCAGAGAGGCCGTTCCAGCCGGTAAAGCTTGAGCATCATGTTGAGGATGCGCCAGCCATCGCGATAGGTCGACAACTTCGACTGGGAACCTTCGGGCCGTGCCGCGTACGCCGTTACGACCTCCCCTACGGGCATGCGCAATTCCAGCGCATGGACCGAAATCTCGGTCTCGATCTCGAAACCAGCAGACAGCACGGGGAAGCTTTTCACGAAACGTCGCGAAAACACCCTGTAGCCAGACAGAATATCAGTAAAACTCCGGCCGAAGAGCTGTCGCAGAAGACCAGTCAGCATTTGATTGCCCAAGCGGTGCCCACGGCGATATGCCGCTTCCATCTCGGATCGGCGCGCGCCAACCACCATGTCCAGATTGTCGGCGATCATCGTGCCGATCATCGCTGGCGCCGCCGCTGCCTCATAGGTCGCGTCGCCATCGGCCATCACATAGATATCAGCATCTATGTCCGCGAACATACGGCGCACCACATGCCCCTTGCCCTGCTGGCGCACGGGCCAGACACTGGCACCAGCGGAAGTCGCAACCGCGACGCTGTCGTCGGAAGAGTTATTGTCGAAGACATGAATGCTGGCGCCGGGGAGCGCGGCGCGGAAATCCGCGACGGTCTGACCTATCGCTACCGATTCATTGTAGCAGGGCAGAATGACAGCGACGCGCAGATCGCGACCGAACTCGTTAGGCACCAACATTTCATACCCTCTTCGATTTAGCTCTGGCATGATCCGCGCCAATAGCTAAGCTTGCCATCGACAGTACCGCGATCTCTAAGACCCAGCGTCTGCGCCAAGCTTGCAGCCCTATCAGTTGCAACTGGGCTATTGCTCACCGCGATCAGGCCCAGATGGATCCCGGCTGCAGAAAGTTCAGAAGGTTTTGGCCGCACACCGTCCTTCTCCGCTTCGATAAGGTCGAACAAGCGCCAACGCAGATCCAATTCCTCTGCACGCATAGTGAAACGATAATGCCTAAGATAAAGTGAGCGTACGAATACTGGATTGGGTGCGCCGGGCATCGTGACGAGCCAGACCGCAACGCGCTCTGGCGCCAGAACATTACATCCCGGGGGCGCAAGTTTGGCGATGGCTTGCGCCTGACGATAGTCCTCGGGGGCAACCTTCAGTCCGGGCGTTCGCCAGATCGTCCGATAAGGCCGGTCTACGACCCACGCGTTATAGCTTATCCCAAAAACTAGGAAGAGCGTCGCAACGCCTATCGCAACCCTCGTGCGGGATCCAACGATATGTCGGCAGACGCCATCAAGCACCAAACCTGCCAATATTGCGGCGGGCATGGCCCAGATAAAACGGAAACCCAGGTTGCCCGTAGCGGCGGACGCGGCCTCCCATCCTAGTGGATTAAGAGTAAGGAATAATAGGAGGGGGACATAGAGTGCGGCCGCGACGCGCAGCCGAGGATCGATGAAACTCAACGCCGCAAACGGAAGTATCGTGATCGCGGCGAGCCCTGCGAAATTCCACCCTGTAACGAAGCGAAAGCTCGAATAGGCTTGCTGAACCTCTGTCACCTCCGAAGGTTGGTAAAAATGATTCTGCGCGCCCACCAACGCAAGAATCAAAGGATATAAGATAGTTGGAGCCAGCCAAAGAGACGATGAAACTGTCCTTCTCCAATCCTTCATCGGACTGGTCAGGATAAGTGCAGCGGCCGCAAAAGCACTGGCCACCGGCGTCAAATACAATCCATTGGCAGAAGCACCGAGCGCGCACACATGGCAGATCGCCAAGCCAAGCAGATCAAGCTTTTCGAGACGTAAGAACCATCGGACAGTCAGAGCTACGCTGACAGGTACGAGGACCGTTACAAGCAGACCTTTTCCCTGGAAAAATCGTAGAACGCCATGGACGCCCCACGTGCCGTAGGTTTCCGTTACCCCGTAAAGAAAAGCCAAGGCAAAAAGAGAGCAGCCGATCCACCGCACTCCGACGAGCGGCTTGAAGACCAACAGCAGCAGGAGCGCCAACGCCGCCAAAATGGGCAACGGCACGATCAAATGGAGTGCGACGATCGGTGTTACTCCAGTCAAACTGGAGATGACCGCGCCGAGCAGCTCAAAGCTGTGGAAACGATAAGTCCCTAAGTGAACGGGCCCCGGCCCGTCACCCAGCATCGTATCATATTGGAAAACGAGGCCCTTGGTCTGCTGCGCACCTACCGCCAGATTGATGTAGTTCGCATCATCCCAGTCCATCCAATGACCGAAATAATAGAGCCCACATATCAGAAGAAAAAGCAGGCCAAGATTAAGCCACATCCGCTCGGGAGCGCGGCTTACCGGTAAGGCCGGCAGAGAACGCCAGACTAAAAAGGAGAGACCGCTTATCGAGACAAGTAGAAACGCCACGGATTGAAAACGGGCGCCAATCAGTGCAGCGACAAATGAAAGACCCAGAAGTCCAACTGCGATTAATGGCTTTGGCGCCCCGTTAACGCGAAGCGGGTCAACGAAAGACTTAAATGGGGCCTGAAAGCTAGAATATGACGCAAGGACGCGAGGCACGAGGGGAATTGCCGTTAGGACAGTGATGAGAACTGTCGCCAGAAAACACCAAATCAGCACACGGTAGCTTGTACCTGCAATCACTAGAGTGTTGCAGAGAACCGTCCAGATTCCGAACCAAAGTAAGAATACTGAGAAGAAGGCTGCGACGAGCCCGTAATTTGAATCTTGCCTGTCCGTCATTCAGCCCCCCGCCGCGACCCGGCCTGCCGCGCGGACGGAGTTTTCATACCTCCATCCGCGCCGCGCCTATAACTGATCTCTGTGCGCGAGGCTATGCTGAGCTAACCGATACGTTCAGGCCTCGGCCTTTTTCTTAGCCGGAGCTTTCTTCGGCTTGGCGTCGCCATCAGTCGCAGGTGCATCCGCATCAGCCTTGGCCTTCTTCGGCGCAGCCTTCTTGGGCTTGGCGTCCTCAGCGGGCGCCTCGGCTTCTGCGGCAGGCTCTTCGGCCTTTACCTTCTTGGCGGCAGGCTTCTCCGCCTTGGCACCGTGATCGTGGCTGTGGTCGTGGCCGCAGTCGGGACCGTGGACGTGACCGTCCATGTCCTCGCTCTCGATCGCCGCTTCCAGATCGGCGCGGGCGACGACACGATCGGTGATCTCCGCCTTCTCGAAGAGGAAATCGACGACCTTGTCCTCATAGAGCGGTGCGCGAAGCTGTGCGGCAGCCATCGGCTCGTTGCGGACATACTCGACGAAGCGCTCGCGATCCTGCGGAGAATATTGCATCGCAGCCTGCGTGACGAGGCGGTTCATCTCCTGCTGCGTCACCTCGACGCCATTGGCCTGGCCTATTTCGGAAAGGAGCAGGCCGAGACGAACGCGGCGCTCAGCGATCTTGCGATAGTCGTCCCGGTCCTTCTCGATCTCGGCACGGGCAGCCTCGGGATCTTCCTCATGGCCCGCCTCATGCTCCAGCTGAGCCCAGATCTGCTGGAACTCGGCGTCCACCATGCTCGGCGGCACATCAAAATCATGAGAGGCGGCGAGCTGATCGAGCAGCTTGCGCTTCATATAGGTGCGGGTGAGGCCGTTATGCTCCTGCTCCACCTGCCCCTTCACGAGATCGCGCAGCTGCTGCAGGCTCTCAAGACCTAGCGACTTGGCGAACTCGTCGTCCGGCCCGCCCTCGCTGGGCACCTTCACCGCCGTAATCGACAGGTCGAAGGTCGCGGCCTTGCCGGCGAGATTCGTCGCCTGATATTCCTCGGGGAAGGTGACGTTGATCGTCTTCTCTTCGCCCACCTTCACGCCAACAAGCTGGTCCTCGAAACCAGGGATGAGATTGCCGGAGCCGATCACAACAGCCATATCCGTGCCCGTGCCGCCCTCGAAAGCAACGCCGTCCACCTTGCCGACGAAGTCCATGACGACCTGATCACCGGTCTTCGCCTTGTGGGCGGCTTTCGCCTCGCTGAAGCGCTGGTTCTGGCTGGCGATGCGATTGACGCCCTCGTCCACAGCCTCGTCCGTCACGTCAACGGTCAGGCGCTCAAGCTTGAGACCCTCGATAGACGGTGCCGTGATCTGCGGCAGCACTTCCATCGCCACCTTGATCTCGGCGTCCTTGCCTTCCTCATAGTCCTCGGTCAGCTCGACCGACGGCTGCATGGCAGGGCGCAGCGCATTATCAGCCACGATCTTGTCAATGCCGGCGCGGATCGACTTGTCGAGTGCCTCGCGAGCGAGCGCGGGACCATGCATCTTGCGAACGAGGTTCGAGGGGACTTTGCCAGGGCGGAAGCCGGGCATACGAATCTGCGGCGCGATGGTTTTCACTTCCTCATCGACGCGAGCGTCGATGTCCTTGGCAGTGACAGTCAGGGTGTAGGCGCGCTTGAGGCCCTCGTTCAACGTCTCGACAATCTGCATGGTTCTACTCAACGCTTTCCAAAAAGCTGTGAAATACCGTGGGCGGACCGAACGGTCAGGCGCGCGGCAGATACGAACGAGAAATCCCGAATCCCGCATCTCGCGTTACCGAAATTCCGGCCCGCAACCCGGAGCCACGAGCGAGATTTTGCGTCATGTTATCAAAAACTTCGCGCAAATCCTCGATCCCAAGCCCCCGGAGATGGCTAGGCCGCATCCCGGTCACCCAATCTCAAGTCGAGGGCACATAGTGCAGGAGGCCGCGAATGACCAGCCTTGAATCGCGACAAATGGCCGCGCGGCTCCCACCAGGGGACGAATTGCTTGGCATCCCGACACCGGCCTCCTATAGGCCCCTCACACGCGGCTATGGCGAAATTGGTAGACGCGACGGTTTTAGGTACCGTTGGGCAACCGTGGGGGTTCGAGTCCCTCTAGCCGCACCATTCTCTTCGCGAGCATGACCTGATTAGAAGGCGGCGATCCCGGTGATCGCACGCCCGAGAATCAGGGCGTGGATATCGTGCGTGCCTTCATAGGTGTTCACAGTCTCCAGGTTCGCCAGGTGGCGCATCACCTGGTACTCGCCCGATATGCCGTTTCCGCCGTGCATGTCCCGGCTCATCCGCGCAATATCCAGCGCCTTGCCCACATTATTGCGCTTGACGATCGAAACCATCTCCGGCGCAAAGCGGCCCTGGTCCATGAGGCGCCCGATCCGCAGGCTCGCTTGCAAGCCCAAGGCAATCTCCGTCTGCATATCAGCGAGCTTCTTCTGGAAAAGCTGAGTGGCGGCAAGAGGCCGGCCGAACTGCACGCGATCGAGACCATATTGCCGGGTGGCGTGCAGACAGAATTCCGCCGCGCCCATTGCACCCCAGCTGATGCCATAGCGGGCGCGATTGAGACATCCGAACGGCCCTTTCAACCCCTCCACTTCTGGAAGCAGCGCGTCCTCAGAAACCTCGACACCGTCCATCATCACCATACCAGTGATGGATGCGCGCAAACTGAGCTTGTCCTCGATCTTCGGAGCGATGAGCCCGGCGGCGCCTTTTTCGATGACAAAACCGCGAATGCGCCCTTCGTGCGCGTCGGACTTCGCCCAGATGACGAAGACATCGGCGATCGGCGCATTGCTGATCCAGGTCTTAGAACCCGAAATCCGATAGCCGCCCTCGATCTTCTCCGCTCTCGTCCGCATGCCACCCGGATCGGACCCGGCATCCGGTTCGGTGAGCCCGAAGCACCCGATCCACTCGCCTGAGGCCAGCTTCGGCAAATAGCGCCGTTTCTGCGTTTCCGAGCCGTAAGCATGGATGGGATACATGACGAGGCTCGACTGACCGCTCATCATCGAGCGGTAACCTGAGTCGATGCGCTCCACCTCACGGGCGATCAGCCCATAGGCGACATAGGACGTGCCAGCGCCCCCATATTCGGCGGGAATGGTCGGCCCCAGCAGGCCGAGCGCGCCCATCTCCCGAAAGATCTCCGGGTCAGTCGCCTCATCCCGATAGGCAGCCACAATACGCGGCGCCAGTTTGTCCCCTGCGTAGCTCGCAGCAGTGTCGCGGATCATGCGCTCATCGTCAGACAGTTGCGCGTCAAGAAGAAAAGGATCGGCCCAATCAAATGCCATGGCAGGTGTCATCCGCTCTTCCTCCGCCTTTCGCAACCCCCGGCCTTTCGCAACCCCCGGCGCAAGATGGCGGAGGAACATTCAAGTGAGGGGCGGGTTAGTTCAGTGAGAGGACAAATCACATGGCCAGTAACCCCGAGATTCCACCGCCCGATACGATCGAACCTCAATCTCCACCGGAGTTACCTCCTGTCGAGACACCTGTTGAAGAACCGGGCGACGATCCCCCCGGTTTCATGCCTCCCGAGCCAGACTATGACGATCCCGACGGAGGCATGCCCGAACTTCCGCCGCCACCGGACTAAATGCCCCAGCCAATTGACGGCGTCTCTGATTGGTCCGAGGAAGATGCATGGGTCGCTTCCATCTCGCTGTCGCTCTAACGCTTGTCACGCCGGCGCCCATATGGGCACGTGATTCAGCGCCACAACAGCTAAGGGAGCCTTGCTTCGATAGCCCTGGACTCGGCATCCCTGCTTGCACGCTCGATCCCGGTCGTATCGCGATCGAGATTGAAGGGGTCGATTGGACCCGCGAAAGCGAAGGAGGGACCCGAACAGACACGCTGCTGGCAGGGGCAACCCTCGTTCGCATCGGCCTGGATGACCGGACGGAGGCGCAGATCGGTTATTCGCCGTTCGGCTATGTAAGCGAGAAAAACGTCCTGGACGGACATTATGAAAGATCTACCGGCACGGGTGATGTGACCCTCGCTATGCGACGCAATTTACGCAACCCAGATGGATCGGGTTTCGCCATCGCGTTGATGCCTTTCGCCACCTTGCCGACTGGCGGCCAGGCGATCGGCGCAGGCGACTGGGGCGCTGGCCTGATCGTGCCCGTCACTTACGACCTGGGTGGTGTCACGCTGGAATTGACGCCCGAGATCGACGCTGCCGTCGATGAGGATGGCCACGGGCGTCACCTTGGCTTCGGCAGCGTGGCCGGCCTTGCCCTCGACGTGAGCGATACAGTCTCGGTCAACACCGAGCTTTCCGTCTACAGAGATCGCGATCCGGCGGGGGCCACCACAAAGACCATCACTGGCCTCTCAGCCCTGTGGCAGCCTGATAACGACCTGCAGTTCGACGCCGGGGTCAACATCGGCCTCGACCATGCTAGCCCCGATTGCCAGCTTTATGTGGGGATCGCCCGGCGATTTTGAAAGCCGGACGCACGCCCTCAAGCCAGCGCCTTCTTCAACAGTTCGTTGACCATCTGCGGGTTGGCTTTGCCCTGCATCGCCTTCATCGTCTGACCCACGAAGAAGCCAAACAGCGCTTCCTTGCCGCTTTTATACTGAGCGACCTTATCGGCATTGTCGGCAAGAATTTTCGCGATCGCGGTGTCGATGGCGCCCGTGTCGGACGTTTGCTTGAGGCCCTTCTCCTCAACGATCACCGCCGCGCTCTGGCCGGTTTCCAGCATTATTTCAAAGACCTGCTTCGCAATGCTGCCAGAAATGGTGCCATCTGCCACGAGGGCAAGCAGCTCGGCGGCCTGCTCAGGGGACACAGGACTTTCGGTGATATCCCGACCGAGGCGGTTGAGGGCGCCGAACAGCTCCGAGGAGACCCAATTGGACGCCTGAACGGGCTTAACGCCCGCCTCAAGCAGGGCGTCGAACCAGCGTGCGGTGTCCACATCAGCAGTCAGAACTGCAGCGTTATAGGGCGTGATACCCGCGGCTTCGTAGCGCGCGCGCTTGGCGCCCGGCAGTTCCGGAAGAGAGGCGCGGCAGGCCTCCAGAAACGCGTCGTCCAGTTCGAGCGAGAGCAAGTCTGGGTCCGGGAAGTAGCGATAGTCGTGCGCGTCTTCCTTCGAGCGCATGGAGCGGGTCGTATTCTTGTCGGGGTCATAAAGCCGCGTTTCCTGAGCGACGGTGCCGCCGCTTTCGACCAGCGCGACCTGCCGCTTCGCCTCCTGCTCCACGACCGCCATGACGAAGCGGACCGAGTTGACATTCTTGGTCTCGGTACGCGTACCGAACTCTTCACCGGGCTTGCGCACGGAGACGTTCACGTCAGCGCGCATCGAGCCCTGATCCATATTGCCATCGCACGAGCCGACATAGCGCAGGATCGCGCGGAGCTTGCTGAGATAAGCCCCGGCTTCCGCCGGAGAGCGCATATCCGGCTTGGAAACGATCTCCATCAGTGCAACGCCTGAGCGGTTGAGGTCCACATAGGAACGGGTCGGATGCTGGTCATGCATGAGCTTGCCGGCGTCCTGCTCGACATGGATGCGCTCGATGCCGATCGTTTTGGCTTCGGGGATGCCTGCCTTCTCATCCACTTCAATAGTGAGCGAGCCCTCCCCCACAAGTGGATGATAAAGCTGAGAAATCTGATATCCCTGCGGAAGATCGGCGTAGAAATAATTCTTGCGGTCGAAGCGCGACCATTTGTTGATCTTCGCGTCGATTGCCATGCCGGTGCGCACCGCCTGACGGATGCATTCGCGGTTCGGCACAGGCAGCATGCCCGGCATCGCGGCGTCGACGAGGCTCACCTGCGTGTTGGGCTCGGCACCGAAGGCCGTCGCCGCGCCGGAGAAGAGCTTGGCTTCGCTGGTCACCTGCGCGTGAACCTCCAGGCCAATCACGACCTCCCACTCACCCGTTGCGCCCTGAATGCGATATGCGGTTTCGCTCATAGTTTCATTTCCGTTCGGGCTGAGCGTGTCGAAGCCCTGCCCTTCTTGAGAAAAGTACAGCCCTTCGACTATGGTCAGGGCGAACGCAGTTCAAATTACCACCATTGCTCAGGTCGCGCGGTGAAGCCCGCGCGCTTCTCTATGGCGAGGCCGGCGTTGAGCACGCTCTGCTCGTCCAGGGCCTTGCCGATAATCTGGAGACCAAGTGGAAGGCCCGCCGCATCCAGCCCGCCTGGAACCGACATGGCCGGCAAGCCCGCCAGCGAAGCCGGCACCGTGAACACGTCGTTCAAATACATGGCCAGCGGATCGGCCTGCTTCTCACCCAACGCAAAGGCCGCGCTTGGTGCGGTCGGCGTTAGCAGCAGGTCGCAGGTGTCGAAAGCCTGAGCGAAATCGCGTGCGATGAGCGCACGCACCTTCTGGGCCTGCGTATAATAGGCATCGTAGAAGCCTGCCGAGAGCACATAAGTGCCGATCATGATGCGGCGCTTGACCTCAGGGCCGAAGCCGGCGGCGCGGGTTGCGGCATACATGTCCTGCAAATTCGCGCCATCGGGCAGATCGCGAAGGCCGTAGCGCACGCCATCATAGCGTGCGAGGTTGGAAGACGCCTCGGCAGGCGCGATGATATAATAGGTCGGCAGCGCATACTGAGTGTGCGGCAGAGAGACCTCGACGATCTCCGCACCCGCATCCTTCAGCCAGTCTATGCCCTTATCCCAAAGCGCGGCGATCTCCGCATTGAGACCGTCCGGGCGATACTCCTTTGGAATACCCACCTTCTTGCCCCGGAGATCGCTGGAAAGACCCGCTTCCCAGTTCGGAACCGGCAGATCGAGCGATGTAGCGTCCTTGGGATCGAAACCGCTCATCGCTTCGAGCAGGATGGCGTTGTCGCGCACGGTCCGCGCCATTGGCCCCGCCTGATCGAGCGATGAGGCGAAGGCCACGACGCCCCAGCGCGAGCAGCGGCCATAAGTGGGCTTGATGCCGGAGATGCCCGTGAAGGCTGCGGGCTGACGGATCGATCCGCCCGTGTCCGTGCCGGTCGCCGCCGGACAGAGACGCGCGCTGATCGCAGCGGACGAGCCGCCGGAGGAGCCGCCCGGTGCCAGCGCGGCATTGTCGCCGCTACCACGCTTCCATGGGCTGATCACGTTTCCGAAATAGCTCGTCTCGTTCGACGAGCCCATTGCGAACTGGTCGAGATTGAGCTTGCCCAGCATGCCCGCGCCCGCATCCCACAGCTTCTGCGACACGGTGGACTCGTAGGTTGGCACAAAGCCTTCCAGCATGTGGCTGGCGGCCGTGGACTGCACGCCCGCCGTGCAGAAGAGATCCTTCATGCCAATCGGCACGCCCGAGAGCGGCTTGAGATCGCCCGAAGCGCGTGCCTTGTCGGCGGCATCGGCCGCCTCCAGTGCCTTTTCTGGCGTCTCGACGATAAAGGCGTTCAGCGCCCTGGCAGCGACAACATTCGCGTTGAAGCCCTCGGCCACTTCGCGCGCCGAAAAGTCTCCGGCGCGGAAGCCGTCGCGGATTTCCGCGACCGTAAGATTAGTGAGTTCGGTCATTATTCGATCACCTTGGGCACGGTGAAGAAGCCGTGGTCGGCCTGCGGCGCGTTGGCCAACACCTTCTCGCGGACATTCCCGTCCGTCACCGCGTCCTCACGCAGGCGCAGATGATTGGGGATGACGGCGGTCATCGGCTGGACGCCGGTCACGTCCACCTCGCCAAGCTGCTCCACCCAGCCAAGGATATTGTTGAGTTCAGGCACCAGCGCCTCCGCCTCGTCGTCAGTGACGGCGATGCGGGCGAGGCTAGCGATCTTTTTGACAGTGTTCAGGTCCACGCTCATGCGCGGGGCGCTAGCACCCGCACCGGCGCGCTTCAAGCAGGCAAAGGCGTGGATGACCGCACGATTTGGCAAATCCGCCCGTGCGGCATATGGCGGGGCCACAGACCAACCTTCCACCGAAAAGCGACAGGGCGTGGCACGCAAGTTTCTTTACATCATTGCCACGTGCATCGTGATCGCCGTGATTGGCATGATCGCTTTCTCCTTTTTTGGCCAACGGCTGATCGAGAGCGCCATGATCCCGCGAGCCGCGTTCAGCGCGCCGACGCCGCTGCCGCCGAACGCCTATGATAAAGCGGACACGTGGTTCTCACGGCCGGACGGACGCAAGGACGATCCGTCGCTCTGGTCACCCCAGCCAGGAAACGCCGCCAAGCCGGCCGTCACTGCTCCCGTCTTCTTCGTGCCCTCCACCAGCGCTTTTGACACGACGCGGTGGAACGCGCCGATCGACGACGCCAATGTGCGAATCTATGGCGAACGGCTGCTGCGCATTCAGGCAAGCGCGCTCGCTAGCGCCGGCCCGGTCTGGGCACCGCGCTACCGGCAGGCCGTGTTCGGTGCGTTCCTGACCAATCAATCGGAGGCGAAGAAGGCGCTCGATGTTGCCTATGGCGACGTGAAAGCCGCCTTTGGTGCGTTTTTGCGCGCGAACCCCTCCGGCCCAATCGTCCTTGCCGGGCATAGTCAGGGTTCGCTTCACCTCATGCGACTGATCGCGGAAGAGGTCGCAGGCCGCCCGGTCACGACCCGTGTGGCGGCTGCCTATCTGGTGGGATGGCCTGTTTCGATCGAAGCGGACCTCCCTGCCCTCGCTCTGCCTGGCTGCACCGCCCCGGATCAGGCCGGTTGCATCCTCTCATGGCAGAGCTTCGCAACGCCGGCGGATACCGCCCCGGTTATCAAACTGTTCGACCGCGATCCGGGCCTCAGCGGCAAATCGCGCAAAGGCACGCACATGCTTTGCACGAACCCGCTTGCAGGCGATTCCGCGCGCGGCGGCGCGTTGGTCGGCGACGGCATCGAGGGCAAAGCCGAGCTGGACGCGACGATACGCCCCAACGCGACCTGCGACGCGCAGGGCTTCCTCATGATGGAGTCCGCGCCAGAGATGGGTTCGGCTGTCCTTCCGGGCAACAACTATCATGTTTATGACTATGCGCTGTTTTGGCCTCAGATTCGGGCAGACGTCAGGCGAAGAGTGGACGCATGGGCGAAACGCTGATCACCCTCGATCGCGCAGCGTTCCTGAAAGCTCTGCCCGATGGCGGGCGGTTATTGGGACTGGACGTGGGCAGCGTCACGATCGGCCTTGCGCTGTGCGATGCCGGCTGGAGCATTGCCAGCCCTGCCCACACACACAAGCGGGGCAAGTTCACGTTGGACAAGGCTGTACTCGCCGATTTCGTGGCGAAACAGTCCGTTCGCGGTCTGGTCGTCGGGCTTCCACTCAATATGGACGGCAGCGAGAGCCCGCGCAGTCAGGCCAGTCGCGCCTTCGCTCGCAACATCGCCGTTCTGGGCCTCCCGATTTTGCTCTGGGACGAGCGCTGGTCCACCGCTGCGGCTGAGCGAGCCATGATCGCGCAGGACATGAGCCGGGCAAAGCGCGCCGAGCGGATCGACGCCCATGCCGCCGCCCTCATTCTGCAAGGCGCTATTGACGGGCTGACGGGCGGGTCGCTCACCTTCTGAACATCCTCCCTTGAGCTTCCCTTCGGCGTCCCTTAATGCCGATTTTCATGGCGCCATCACCTAGCCCTTCGTCCACCGGTCTCGTCGGCCGGGACAATTTTCCGCACCGTCACCTTGTTGGTATCGCCAATCTCGCTCCGCATGAGATCCGCTTCCTGCTGGATGAGGCAGAGCAATGGGTGACGCTCAACCGCGCGGATAGCCGCAAGCATGACGACCGGCTCGCCGGTCTCACGCAGATGAATGCCTTCTTCGAGAATTCCACTCGCACGCTCCTTTCCTTCGAAGTCGCGGGCAAGCGGCTGGGCGCAGACGTGGTCAACATGCATGCCGCGCAGTCCAGCGTGAAAAAGGGCGAGACGCTGATCGACACGGCGATGACGCTCAACGCGATGCGCGCGGACGTGATCGTCATTCGCCATATGAGTTCCGGCGCAGTGCAGCTCATCGCGGACAAAGTGGACTGCCCGGTTCTCAATGCCGGGGACGGTCGCCACGAGCACCCTACACAGGCGCTGCTAGACGCACTGACTATCCGTCGTCGGCTGGGCGGCCTGGAAGGCGTGATCGTCACGATCTGCGGCGACGTGCTGCACAGCCGCGTCGCCCGATCGAACATGCTCTGCCTGACCGCGTTGGGCGCCAATGTCCGCGTATGCGCCCCACCCACGCTGATGCCCGCCGAGGTTGATCGCTACCGAGTGACCCCGTTCCATGATTTCGACGCCGCGCTGGACGGCGCGGACGTGGTGATGATGCTGCGCGTGCAGAACGAGCGCATGGACGGCGCCTTCATCCCCTCGGCACGTGAGTTCCACTTGCTCTACGGCCTGACCCCGGAACGTCTGAAGCACGCGAAGCCCAACGCCATCGTCATGCACCCCGGCCCGATGAACCGGGGCGTGGAAATCACCAGTACCGTGGCGGACATGCCTGACCGCTCGACAATTACCGAACAAGTGGAGATGGGCGTGGCGGTGCGCATGGCCTGTCTGGATGTGCTCACCCGTGAGCGCAGAGGAGTCGCCGGATGGGCCTAATCGCAATCACGGGCCGCATCTGCGATCCCTCGTCCGACACGGTAACCGACGGCGCTGTGGTAATCGAGGATGATCGTATCCTCGCGGCCGGTGCGAACCTCGCTATTCCCGAAGCCGCAGAACGGATCAACGCGGCGCGCTTAATTGTCGCGCCCGGGATCGTTGATCTGGGCGTGTTCCGGACGGACAAGCCCGCTTTCCATTTCGGCGGTATCACGCGCGTTGGCCTCATGCCCGATCAGTCGCCGGTTCTGGATGATCCGGGCCTCGTCCAGCATGCCGCACGTGCGGGGAAGCCTGATTTCTGGGTCCATCCTCTTGGCGCCGCGACAAAAGGGCTGGTGGGCACGGAACTCGGCGAAATGGCCATGATGCGTGCGGCAGGCGCCCGCGCGATCGCGACCGGGCGACACTGGATTGCGGACTCGGCGGTCATGCTTCGCGTTCTCCAATATGCCGCAGCGCTCGACCTCACGGTCATCTCCCACGCCGAAGATGGCGGCCTCGTTGCACAGGCCGTGGCGACCGAAGGCGAAACCGCCTCGCGTCTGGGCCTTCCCGCCGCCCCCTCCTGTGCAGAAGCAATCGCCATCGCGCGGGACATCGCGCTGTTGCGAGTCTCGGGCGGTCGCCTGCATTTCCGGCTGGTTACCACCAAGGCTGGCTTCAACCTCATTCGCGCCGCCAAGGCCGAAGGCTTATCAGTCACTTGCGGTGCCAGCCCCGCCTATCTCTTCCTTGCTGATAATGCAGTCAGCGACTTCCGGACTTTCGCTCGGCTTTCCCCTCCACTCAGAGGCGATGCAGATCGGCGAGCAGCGCTCGACGCAGTGTCGGACGGCACGGTGGATGTGCTTTGCTCCAGCCACGACCCGCGCGGACCGGAAGACAAGCGCTTGCCTTTCGTCGATGCCGCGCCCGGCATGGCAGGAGCTGAAACTCTGCTGCCCCTCGCCCTTAATCTGGTGCGTGACGGCCTCATCAACGAAACACGCATGATGGCGCTGCTCGCGGCAAATCCAGCGAAAATCCTGGGTCTGAATGCAGGCACCTTCGATACGGGTGCTCCGGCCGACCTGATCTTCATCGATCCCGACACGCCTTGGGTGGTGGATTCGCGCAAAATGGCCGCAGCGGCGGGCAATACCCCATTTGACCGGCTGCCAGTGCAGGGCCGGGCGCGCCGGATGATGAAAGGTGGAGTCTTCCGCTAACGCGAAGCGACCTGCCGCCGGGCGGCGCGCGAAGCGGATCTTTGGGCATTCAAGACCCGAGTCATTGCTCCAGCGCCCGCGCGTTGATCGGTACGGACAAAGCAGCCTTGTCCTCGCGTCTGCATCGCCGTGCAGAGCGATACCGCATCGGCCCTCACCTCAAAGCCTCCCAAGGCGACGCGGTAGAATGTTCGCCCCTGTAGCCGGACCGTGCTGTTCACGACGCTATATCCCGCAAGGCCCTTATGAGCGTCACGAAGGCGCTGCCATTTCTCCGCAGCGACCTCGCTGCTGTTGTATGCGCCGACCTGTACGACCCAGTCGCTCGCGCGCAACGCGGAGGCCGGTTTCGGAAGTTTGCCTTCCACCCGTTCCCCTGCCTTGCGCGCAAATGCCACTTTCAGGGCCTCCCGCATCGGTTCGCTTTGCGCGCGAACCACCGGGCCCGCCGAAGAAGGCAGCGTGAAGGCGGCAGCAAGTGTCTGGGGTGCGACGGCCTTTGGCGCCTGGGTTGGCTCAGGTACTTTAGCCTCAGGAGGGGTAACGGGTGGGACAGGCGGCGCGAGCGTGACGCGTGGAGGCTCAACAACTGCTGTCAGCTGAACCATAGGGGCCGGAGGAGCGGACCGTTCTTCGGTATGCGCTCTCGCCTCCTGCACGATATCGACAGCAGGCGCCTGATACGCCGGAGCCATGGGCGCGGCGCGCAACGCCAGACGTTCCGGCAGGCCAGCATCGTCAAAGCGCGGCGGCACGCCGATCAGCGCGGCAACACGCAGCGGCTCTGCGCCTTCGCGCGCCACCTGCGACCACTGGAAAAGGCGCTGCTGCAGAGCTGCTCGATCCATATCCTGCGCGCCCACGAGCTGGGCCTGCGTCCAGTCACCGGAAAGCGCGAACGCATAAGCAAGATTCTGCCGGGTCCGCGCCGTGGCATCGTCCATTCTCACGGCTTCGAGAAGCGCGCGCACGCCCTCTCCCGGATCGCCAGCGATTGCCATGGCGAGCCCATAATCGCCGGCGGGCAGGTTCTCGATATTCTCGGAGAGCAATGCCCTGGCGCCCGCATCGTCCCCGACGCCGGTTTTGACTAGCGCAAGACTGACGATTGTGCGGACATCGCGATTGCCGAGAGCCATCGCCTCGGAGAAGGCGGTACGCGCGGCCAGATAACGCCCGTTGGCCAGATAAGCCCGGCCAAGCAACGCACGATAGCCAGCGTCTTGCGATGCGGAGGCCACAAGCCGTTCGGCAGCCTGCAACGCGCGCGGATAGTCCTTCGAGGCCAAAGCCTTCTCGACCTGAGCGACGGTTATGCGCGCCTGTAAACTGGCAACTGCCGGCCGCTCCAGGTTCGCTTGCGAGCATCCAGCCGTAGAAAAAGCCGCAAGCAGGACGGATACCAGCAAAGTGCTCCGCGCGCGGCTCTTCATGGACAAAGTTCCGTTCATTTATCTGGCCTCGCCGGCTCTGCCGCATTCGGTTCGGTTTGCTCCTGCTCGGCAATGAGCCGATCGAGCACGCCGACAAGGTACTGCTGGGCAGAGGTATTGCCCTGCGCGCTCAGGCGTCGCAGCTGGCCGTGACGCTCGCTGTCGAGACGCAGAGTAAACGCGACTTTGCGCGCCTGCGTAGCCGCCTCAAGCCGTCCCGCAGTCGGAGCTTCGGGCTCGGATATGCCTTCACCGTTGATGCGCTGAACAATCATCTCGATTTGCTGCGCAACCGGCGAGGGGCCTTTCGCGCCCGACATAAGGGTCGTCTGCGCTATCGGCGCCGGATCCGTTAGGGCGCGGATTTCACTTGGATCGCTGGCCCCGAGATCATCCAGATTGGGAGTCACGCTCACAAAACTGCCCAAAACCTGCCGCCGCATCGTGGGCTGTCCTCCGGCGCGACGGGTGAGCAAAGCAGCGCTGAGGGACGCCGCTGGCCGTGGCTCAGTCGTGCGCGTCATTATATCACGCCCCGGCGGCCAAAGCCCGCTGTCTGCCGGGGAAGCTGCCCTGCGGCTGGCACCGAAAAGACGGTTCGGCGAAAATTGCGCTCCAGCCGGTCTGAGACATAAGTCCACAGCTGTTCGATTTCAGCAGCCGAGCGCCCTTTCGGAGCAAGGTCCATGACCGTGCGGCCGTCGATCATCGACACCGCAAAATCCGTCCGATGATGCACCGTGATCGGCGCAACGGTTCCATGCTGGGAAAGCGCGATCGACGCTTCCAAAGTGATACGCGCTTTGGGCGTGGCGGCATTCACCACGAAGAGCAGCGGCTTGCCGGCCCGTTCGCACAGATCGACGGTCGCACCGACCGCGCGAAGATCGTGCGGGCTCGGGCGGGTCGGGATTACGATGAGTTCGGCGACGGAAATGACGCTCTGTATGGCCATGGTGATTGCTGGCGGCGTATCGATGACCGCGAGCTTGAAGCCCTGCTCACGCAGCGCCTCCAGGTCGGTCGCGAGACGCGCCACCGTGGTCTGCGCAAAAGCCGGATAGTCATCCGTTCGCTCGTTCCACCAATCGGAGAGCGATCCCTGTGGGTCGATGTCGATCAGGACCACAGGCCCTGCCCCGGCGCGTTGCGCCTGGACCGCCAAGTGGCCAGACAAGGTCGTCTTGCCTGATCCGCCTTTCTGAGAGGCGAGTGCGAGAATGCGCAAAGCTGTAACTCCCAGGGAAAAATCGTTCCGCTTGCGTGCAGAGTCTCATATGCGCGACTAAAAATTGGTTAAGTGGCAGTTGCCGAGCCCGAAGCGATGGCGGACAGAGGCGGATAGGATCGCATTAACCTTATTCTCATAGGCATCGCCTGGCGGCCAAGACCGGTGGCGCCTCAGTCCACCGATAGGAGCTTTTGACACACATGAAGATGGCGACCGTCCTTGCAATCCTCGCTTGCGGAGCGCTGGCGCCACAGGCTGCCCTCGCGGATGTGAAAGCCGGTGTCGACGCGTGGACTGAGGGGGATTTCGAGCGCGCGGTCAACGAATGGCGCCCGCTCGCCCTCGCAGGCGACGCAGACGCGCAATTCAACATGGGGCAAGCCTATAAGCTGGGGCGGGGCGTCCCCACCGATTTGCCTGCCGCGCTGGACTGGTATCGCCGTGCACATGATCAGGGTCATCTTCGTGCGAAGGACAATTATGGCCTGCTCCTTTTCCAGCAGGGGCGCCGCGATGAAGCCATCCCGTTGATCCGCGCGTCGGCGGAGCGAGGGGAGCCGCGCGCGCAATATATCTACGGGACGGCTCTCTTTAACGGTGACCTCGTGCCGCAGGACTGGGTGCGCGCCTATGCCATGATGACTGCTGCGGCTCGGGCTCGCCTGTCGCAGGCAACGGATAGCCTCAAGCAGATGGACGAGTACGTCCCCGAAGATCAGCGGCAGCGAGCGCTCGCACTGGCAGCGACGATCAGCGGACAGCAGGCGACCATGGCTGCGCCTACTCCATCGGCGGCACGTGCCGCAGAGCCACCGTCACTGCTAATACCAGCAATGGCGAGCGCGACGACGGCTACTCGTCCACAAACTGTGTCGGCCCCTGCGGCGACACCGATTCCAGTCCCGCCTTCTGCTTCTGCGTCACCGCCGTCTTCCGCATCTGCCTTTGAGCAGCCCCGAGCCTTTTCCGGCGGACGCTGGCGAGTGCAGCTTGGCGCGTTCGCCCAGCAAGGTCGGGCTGAAGCACTCTGGAAGACGCTTTCGTCTCGCGTTGCTGGTCTCTCCGACTTGCAGCCATTTTTGATCGAAAGCGGGGGCATTACCCGTCTTCAGGCAGGGCCGCTCGCCAGTTCGTCAGAGGCCACGGCCCTATGCGCGCATATCAAGGCCGCTGGTAGCGACTGCATGGCCAGGATGCCCTGATCTCCTTAGTCGATGACCCACTCAGCGCGGGGAAAGCCGAGTGCATGGAGTAAGACTGAGAGATCACCGTGCTCGATCGCCGCATCTGCTGCCACGCGCGTCTTGGGCTTGGCATGATAGGCAATGCCAAAACCAGCAGTCTCGATCATCGGGATATCATTAGCACCATCACCAATCGCAATCGTCCGGGCGGAGGCAATCCCTAGCCGGTTCGTCTCGGCAAGAAGCTCCGATTTTTTCCGCTGCGCATCGACGATTGGCGTTCCCACCGTCCCGGTGAGTTCTCCGCCTTCGACATGCAGGACGTTCGCCAGGGCGCGATCGAAACCGATTTCTTCGGCGACCGGCTGAGCGAATGGCACGAAGCCGCCGGAAACCAGCAAGGTATATGCACCCCTTCTCCGCAGCGTCCGCACCAGCGTTTTGGCACCAAGCATCAGCCGCACGCGCTCAGCGCGGCACTGATCGATCATCGCTTCGCCCAGCCCCTTCAGCAGCGCAACCCGGCCATGCAGTGCCTCCGCGAAGTCCAGTTCGCCGCGCATAGCCCGTTCGGTCACATCGGCAATCTGGGTCTTGAGACCCGCATAATCGGCGAGCTCATCGATGCACTCGACGGTTATCATCGTCGAATCCATGTCCGCCACGAATAGCCCGCAGGAGCGGGCCTCCAGCGGAACCACCAGATGATCCGCCCCGAGACCGGCGTTGTCGAGTGCAGCGCGCGCCTTCATCCCGTCGCCAGAAAAGCCGATCTCGACGGCTTCGCCCGCTTCAATCCAGACCGGAGACAGTGGCGCGAGCCCGGCATCTGCCAGCGCATCGCGCGCGGCACTCACTTCCCCCTGCCCTAGACCGTCATGGGCGACTAAGGTCGCCACCATGCCAAGTTCGATCGCCATTTCAGATACTGTCTCCATATCCCGGCCGACCCGGCCGCCGGTCGCGCTTATTGCCGGGCCAACCGCGAGCGGCAAGAGCGCAGTGGCGCTTGCCCTGGCCAAAGTAGCGGACGGCGTGGTCATCAATGCCGACGCGAGCCAGGTCTATGCCGATTTGACCGTGCTTTCCGCTCGCCCCTCCCCGGAGGAAACGGCGCAGGCACCGCACCGGTTGTTCGGCTATATCGATGGCGCGCAGGCATGCTCAGCAGCGGCTTGGGCGGCTGATGCTCGCAGCGAGATAGGCGCCGCCCACGCGAGCGGCCGCCTTCCCATTCTTGTTGGGGGAACAGGCCTTTATCTACGGACTTTGATGGACGGTATCGCACCGGTTCCGGATATTGACACCGATGTAAGAGAAAGAGTGCGCGCGCTCTCTGTGTCCGCCGCCTATTCAGCACTCACAGGCGAAGATCCGGCGGCTGCGGCGCGCCTCAATCCCGCCGACACTACCCGGGTCGCCCGTGCCCTCGAGGTTGTCCGCTCCACGGGCAGAGCGCTGGCAGACTGGCAGTCGCAGCCGACCGGAGGCATCAGCGACGACATTCACCTTTTTCCGCTGATCCTCCTTCCGCCACGGGACTGGCTTGTCGCGCGATGCGATGCGCGATTTCAGGCCATGCTGGAACGGGGCGCTATCGAAGAAGTCGAACGATTGCGATCCCGCGAAATCGACCCGCACCTTCCAGTCATGCGGGCGATTGGCGTCCCTGAAATCTGCGACTGGTTCGATGGGCTGACGGATCGGGCGACCATGATCGAGCGCGCTCAAATGGCTACCCGTCGCTACGCCAAGCGGCAATACACCTGGTTCAATAATCAGCCCCCTGCGAAATGGCCTAAGTGGCCTTCGCCAGTAAATGATATAAATGAGGTCAATCTTGTAATTAAGTTTCTTCAAAACATGTTGACATAGCATATTATGACAAATATGGGCGTCACCTTGCCACCGCGCAGGCAATATCGCATGGCGCGGCAGCGTGAT
>PJTZ01000206.1_pt1 | contig 21857 bp, 32 predicted proteins | sample 1512131 | NCBI WGS metagenome assembly PJTZ01 (sample SAMN08177679, study PRJNA422409) | Soil metagenome, whole genome shotgun sequencing project. | reverse complement strand
ACTGCATGAGCACTGGCAAATGATATTTACCGGAAACTTCCGTTTCACAATTCATACAAACCAGTTTTGATACTACTAGTTGATTCTCGCAACTTGGGCAAATTGTCGGTAATTTCATCATACGGCCTTCTTTTTTCAAATATAAAAATAAATTATATTAAAATAAGTATAAATATATTTAAACAAATACTTACTATTATTTACAAATAAGAGTATTCCTAAACTTTTGTCCCCTTTTAAGGTAATAAACCTCCGGTATAATGTCAGCGCCGCCACGCTCTAATTCCCGATTTCCCGTTAATAATCGTAAATTCGCAAAATTTTAGTCAAATGAGAAAAGCACTTGGTTATATACTTACGCCTATATTTTATATCTGCTTTGCTGTGTCATTGCTAATTTTTCACCCCATTCAATGGCTTTGCTTTAAATTTGGCGGATATACTGCTCATAAAAAAAGTGTAGATCTTTTAAACGGCTTTTTGGTTGCCTGCAACTATACATTGTTTAATCGCACACAGTTTGTAGATAACAGAAATATTCCGACAGGAAGACCGATTATTTTTGTTGCGAATCACCAGAGTACCTTTGACATCCCACCCATGATTTATTTTTTACGACGGTTTCACGGAAAATTCATTTCCAAAATTGAACTGGCCAAAGCGGGAATTCCCAGTATATCTTATAACCTGGTACATGGTGGTGCGGCGAACATAGACCGTAAAGATCCCAAACAATCTATTGCAGAAATTTTAAAACTGGCGAACAACATGAAAACCAAAAATTGGTCAGCTTTTATTTTTCCGGAAGGAACACGTACAAAAACAGGTACAATGAAAGCCTTTTCAGTAGGTGGGATCGCCACCCTCTTGAAAAAGAATCCGGATGCACTCGTCGTTCCTATCGCTATTACAGGGTCCTATTTAATGGTGAAATATGGGATGTTTCCGCTACGCCCTTTCACTTCCATGAGTTGGGAGGTATTGCAACCGTTGGACACAACCGGGATGAACGCAGAAGAGATTGTAAAAAAAGCAGAAGAAATTATCAAAGCAAAGGTGGAAGGTTAATTAACGAACCTTCCTACCTTTCCAATCATATTTACCCACATTACCGGCTACACCTATGTACACAAGGTAAACGGCATGTATAAACGATAAAGGGAATAGGTACACCAACAAAAAGTGTCTATTTACAAGACTGCAAAGAGGATAAATAAAAACTAATTCCACCAACACCTTCATTCCGAAAGCCAACAGAAATAACACATGAATGTTAGGTAAATCCACAACAAACTGTAGCAAACCCGCAATGAGCGACAAATTGAATAGCCATATACTGACTCCCAAGCAGACGACCCGCTTATCTCGATATTTGGTACTTTTTGAAGCCCAACGTCTCCTTTGGCTAATAAATGCCGAAAGCGTTGCTTTCGCATCGGTGTAGACAATAGCTTCTTTCGATTTGCAGAATCTTATTTTTGCAGCATATTTTTCCGCGACTTTATGTAAAAACAATTCGTCATCACCCGAAGCAAGATTATCTATACCGTTAAAACCACCCATTTCGTAAAACAAGTCCCGTCGATAAGCAAGGTTTGCCCCATTACAGGTCGTAGGATTTTTATTTCCTATACCCGCAGCGCCCAAACCAATCAGGTACAAGAACTCTAGCGTCTGTAGTTGTTCAAAACAGCTCTTCTCCTCATCGTATGCTACGGGAGACGAAACCATATACGCCCTAGTTTCCTCAAAACAACGGACGATAGTGCGCAGCCATCCCCGCCCCATGCGGCAGTCTGCATCGGTTGTAATAATTATCTCCCCAGAAGCTTGTGCTATAGCTCGGCTTATCGCTAACTTTTTATACGAGTTGAGCTTGTCCCCCTCATTCAATGAAAGCAAAGTGACACCTCGTGAGGCATACGAAGCGACAATGGTGGCCGTTTTATCAGTAGAATGGTCATCCACCACGATAATCTGCAAAAGTTCTTTTGGAAAGTCCTGCTGTACAATACAGTCTAATGTACGCGCAATATTCTCCTCTTCGTTACGAGCAGCAATCAGTACCGAAACAGGCGTAGATACCGTCTCCTGCTCACTGTTAAAATAAGGAATCTGAAACCATCCGCGCAACATATAGAGCACCAAAACAACATAAACGACGGTCATCGTGATGAGAAATATATCAAGACTTGTTGTCACCCACATAATTTACATTTAAAACAAATACAGATCCTATAATAGCGGGCAGAATAAGGTTGACAAACCAAATACAGGAAACGATTGCCATAACTGCTATTTCCTGTGAGGTAATATAACTATATAAATTACTTGCAACAAAACTACGGACGCTAAAATCAAAAATATCGAGTGATGGAACGGCGGATTGGATAAAAAACAGGATAAAAATCATCAACACCATTGAAACAAAGGGCAATTCGGGCAAAAAGACCAACATCAGTACAACATATTGTGAAGTAAATATGATGAAACGCAACAATGAAAGAAGAATCACATACAAAAGCTCTCGTGCAGTGAAATCTTCCAGTATAGAGAAGAACGGTTTTATTTTACGCAAAAACCTAAATTTGCCGACAAGATAATCTACCCAATGTACGTTAAAATAAAGCACCATAAATGCAAGTGCATAAATTATTGCCAACAACCAAACTCCAAATTTCACACTATCCGGTGTAGGAAGATAGGTAGCGATAAACCAAGCGATACTCAAAGACCCAAACACACTTGTGAGCACCAGTTGTGCAAAGAGGCCGACCCCCATTGCAATTGCCCCTCTCGCTCTGCTGCGCGGTTTAAGAAGAAGAATACGTCCCCCATATTCTCCTATTCTATTGGGTGTAAATATTGCCCAGGTAAGTCCACAAAAGACCGACTTAATTGCTTTCCACCAACTAATAACCTCAATCCGCCGACTGAGATATTTCCATTTAACGACCTCGATTGCCCAATTCATTAGCATCATCAACACGACAAGGATCAGTGTTCCACGAACGGTCCACAGATCAACACTTTGCAATAGAGACTTAAATTCACGAAGATTCTGTTGGTTACTGACCTTAGAAACGATGAACCATGTCGCCAATCCTACAATGACCAACTTAATTCCCAGATTCAGATATTTCTTTTGTTGTTTTGTCAATTATTTAAAATAAAAGCACAATGTTACTAATTTTTCATTAAAATAATTTATCTATGGGTGTAAGATTTCAGGTTTCAAAATCGTTATATTGCGACATGCAAAGAGAGAAGGCTAAAGAACGTATTATTTTGGGAATTGACCCGGGGACGGTTGTTATGGGATATGGGGTAGTCAAGCAAACGGGACAAAAAATATCATTATTAAGCCTAGGGATAGTCAAAATGGGTCATTTAGATGATCAAGGACTAAAACTACAGCGTATTTTTAAGAAAACGATGGCTCTCATACAAGAGTATCAGCCCGATTGTGTTGCCCTGGAAGCACCTTTTTATGGAAAAAACATTCAGGTCATGCTAAAACTCGGAAGAGCACAGGGTGTTGCTATGGCAGCCGCACTGAGCGTAGATATTCCTATCTTTGAATATGCCCCACGTAAAATAAAACAATCTGTCACCGGAAATGGAAGTGCTAGCAAAGAACAGGTGGCAGCGATGTTAAAAACCATTCTTCAGTTTAGGGAGACACCCGAATTCCTGGATGCAACGGACGGACTAGCGGTCGCAGTATGCCACGCCTTCCAACAAAATAATAGTTTGGAGAAAAAGAGTTATTCGGGATGGGAAGCTTTTGTAAAAGACAATCAACGTCGATTAAGTTAGAGTTTCACCTGGCGAATGACATTCTTCACATTTAATTCCACGATATCCGTCATGGATTGACACTCCAAATACGCTTCATTATTGTAAAAAGCTCGATAACCTTCCCTTAAATTCCTAATATTCTCAGGTGTTGATAACGCCTGCAATTTAGAAGCGTCGCGCAAATCTTTAATACGATGACGTTCGCTACGCACGCGATGCACAATCGAAGAACGCTCTTCCTGCTGATATTGCAACACGGTTTTTTCATTCAAATGTTCCATAGCTAATTTCACATAGGGTAGGTTTTCCTTAAAATATTGAGGCATATATACCTTCGGATTTCCTTCATAAAACTGTTGATCGAAATCGATGGCCCGGATACGAAATTGGAAATCGTCAAAATCTGGCGTGATCTGCATAACAAAGTTATATGCCCGCATATCCCCAAGCAGCGAAATAATACAACGTTCGTTGAACTTCACAAATTCTTTGGCAATACGCGTCTGGTTATATTCCGGATTATCTATGCCAAATTTACTGAAAACATCACCTGGTATACCGACGATATGTTCTTCCACCAACGTGTCACGATCTACAAGATAGTTTACCTGATTAGGCGAAAGAATCTCCTCCAATTCCAGCCCATATATCCGGGAGGCATCGGCCTGCTTAATATAAAAATAATCGTACACATCATTTAACCTGTTGATAATACGCACTCGAAAAGGTTTGGTATTCCCGAATGCACAATACTCTATCCTGTCAATAATTTTATGCTCTACAATACGCGTATTACCTGATGCTTTAAGTTTTGCATACACTACGCGTAATGCATCATACAGTTGATCCTGTAAATGAGGCGAGTATAGTGGCGTCTCCCACAGCGTGTCTTCTCCGTTTTTATCCATCACAGGCACAGCTTCCACAAAATTCAACAGCTCGTTATATGTCAAAGGCAACTTCGCATCCCGCTGATACATCCGCAGATATTTGTTGAGGCCGGTACCTACGGGATAAATAGGCTTTTTACGCGATATTGTAACATCATCGATTTCCATAACGGGTTTTTTCGAAAAATACAAAATTTAAAATAAAAGAAAAAGAAAAGATATAATAAAACATTCATAATAAATAGACTGTTTTTTATAAAAAATAAAATTATATAACAAAAATACTTAGTATTTTTACAAAAATAAAAAAATAGTTCAGCATCAGGTTTAAAACAGGAAGGCATAAATGAAGAAACTCCCCGGGGAGAGGAGTTTCTTACGCTAACCAATTATAAACCTATGTTATTTTGAGGGAAGTAACATGCTTTCACTATAAGCAGAGATGATTTTCACCCCTTTTATTAATACAAATATAAAAAACACATGAAAATATTATGTAATTTTATTTTATTTTTACACATATTTTAAAATACACATCATTTTTTAACAAAAAACACCATTTTTTATGGATAAAAAGTATTCAAATTACGATTTAGACAATTTAGACATACAAATTTTGTCTATTTTGATGGATGACGCATCAATTCCATACACCGAAATAGCAAAAAAACTAATAGTTTCAGGAGGAACCATCCATGTAAGGATGAAAAAAATGGAAGAACTAGGAATAATCAAAGGTTCCCAGCTTATTATTAATCCACAAAAGGTAGGTTTTGACATTACAGCTTTCTTAGGAATCTATTTAGAGAAAGGTTCGCAATATTCTGATGCTGTCAAACAATTACAAGATATAAAAGAAGTAGTCGAACTGCATTACTGTACAGGGCAGTACAGTATGTTTGCCAAGATTGTATGTCGTGATACAGCACATTTACGCAAAGTATTAAATGAAGACATTCAGTCGTTGAAGGGTATCCAACGTACGGAGACGATTATATCGCTAGAAGAAAGTATAAAAAGGCAAATAACGCTGTAGATATTTTTTTTACACGATATTTTTCAGCAAATCGATATAAAAAATAATACCATGTTCGATTTCTGCTAAAAATATATATTCATCTGCAGAATGTGACCGCGCGGAATCTCCCGGCCCTACTTTTACAGACGGGATAGATAGCAGCGCTTGGTCACTCATAGTCGGACTTCCAAACATTTTGGCTCCTAGACGTACTCCCGATTGGACGACAGGATGATCTAGCGCAATCGCGGAAGGGTTGAGTCTAGTGGAACGGGGATTCACGTTGACCGAAACGTGTTGCCTAATGATGTCCAGAATTTCTTGGTTATTATAAACATCTGTTGTACGCACATCGACGACGAATGTACAGGATGCGGGGACAACATTATGTTGTGTACCAGCATTCACTACGGTAACGGACATCTTTATGGGCCCTAAGTGTGATGAAACTTTCGGAAACTGAAATGTACGAAACCAATCTATAGCCTCCATCGCTTTATATATTGCATTCTCCCCCTCCTCCCGTGCAGCATGTCCAGATACGCCTATCGCTTCACAATCCAAGACCATCAATCCTTTTTCTGCGACAGCCATCTGTAGTTGAGTAGGCTCTCCAACAATAGCGAAATCCATCAACCCGATATGCTTGATCGCTTCTTCGACTCCATTTTTTCCGGAAATTTCTTCCTCTGCTGAGGCTAATAAACATAGATTATAACGTAAATCTTCATGTTCATAATAATACAGAAATGCTGCTATCAACGACACCAGACATCCTCCCGCATCATTGCTCCCTAAACCATACAGCTTGTTATCGGTCTCCACCGGGTCAAAAGGATCTTTGGTATAGCCGCTATTGGGCTTTACCGTATCATGGTGAGAATTTAGCAGGATATAAGGTCTCGAATCGTCTCTATATTTATTATAGGCCCACACATTATTACCGAAACGTTTATATCCCACGCCACGTTCACGAAAAAAAAGACACAGTAAATCAGCTGTGTCTTTTTCTTCTTTGCTAAAAGATGGCAGGGCTATCAATTGCTTTAATAGCAATATAGCTTCTTTTGTCAGATGGGCTATATTTTTATTCATTATATAATCCCCCAGCTTTTTCTGCGGACAATTTTATTCCTTTTATAAATGCCGAACTGAACCCATGGTGCTCCATTTCATTCAACCCGGCGATCGTACATCCTTTAGGGGACGTTACCTTATCGATCTCTCCTTCGGGGTGGTTTTGTGTCTGTAGTAACAAATCTGCAGCCCCTTTAGCCGTTTGTACCGCCATCTTTAAGGCATCATGTGCATGAAAACCTATTTCCACACCACCTTGCGAAGCCGCCCGGATAGCACGTAAGAAAAAAGCAATACCACACGCACAAAGCGCAGTCGCAGACGTCATGAGATCTTCCTGAATAACTACAACAGCACCTACCGCTTCAAATAATTGTTCTACCTTTTTTATTTCCGTATCCGCAGCATAGTCAGTCGCTATACAGGTCATTGACTGTCCAATAGCAATAGCTGTATTTGGCATAGCGCGAACAACCAATTTATCGTCACCAAGTACTTGCTTGATATCAGCACAGCTTACACCTGACACGACAGAAACAATAATCTGTCCGGCATGCACGGTATCCTTCACCTCTTCCAATACTTTACGAAGTTGCTGCGGTAAGATAGCTAGCACCACTATTTCAGCACCGACAACGGCCTGTGTATTATTATCGTGTACTTGAAAGCCGAGTGCGGCTTCCTCTTGAAGGTTAGCGAGGTACCTGCGCGTGAGCATGATCTCAGCGGCTGTATATTGTCCGGACTTTACAAGTCCTTTGGCAAGGGAAAGTCCGATATTTCCACTACCGATTATTGTTATTTTGCTCATTTTTTGGTTTATTTCGATAACAAACAAGTACCAAATTCGCCCTGTTGATATTTATGCAGGTTTAAGGCATTGCCAATATATACATTTTTAACGCCCTTGCTTAGTGCCTCAAAAGCGTTATCCAGTTTTGGAATCATACCTTCGTAAATTACTTTCTCTAATTTTAGTTTTTCGAATTCATCTGGACTTATGGATTTGATAACAGATTCGGAATTATCTACATCACGTAATACGCCCTCTTTTTCAAAACAGTAAATCAGCTTTGTCTCATATATCTTCGCCAACGAGACCGCCAACGCTGAAGCAATAGTATCCGCATTGGTATTTAATAACTGTCCCAAACCGTTATGCGTAATAGCAGAAAATACCGGAGTAAATCCTGCTTCCAAAAATTTCTTTATACTTAGGGTATTCACGGAATCTACTAAGATATCTCCGGCATATCCATAGTCAATTTCCCGAACAGGACGCTTAATTGCCTTAATCGTATTACCATCTGCTCCAGACAATCCTAATGCATCGCAACCAAATTTCTGCAGAGAAGAAACCACATGTTTATTGGTTAGACCAGCATAAACCATGGTTGCTACATCGAGCATAGCCTTATCTGTAATACGTCGGCCATTAATCATTTTCGCCTCAATCCCGAGATCAGCGGCAATTCGTGTAGCAATCTTTCCTCCGCCGTGGACTAATACCTTTTTACCTTGTAATGCCGCAAATTTTTCCAAAAAACTCTGCAACTGTACATCGTCATCAATAACGTTACCTCCGATTTTGATAATATGTAATCCACTTCCCATAGCTAATTAAATACATTTACTTCTTAAGATTCTCCAACATTCGCTTTAACACCACCTGAGCTGCCCACACCCGGTTAGCCGCTTCTTTAACAACCAAAGAGTTAGGGCCGTCAAGAATTTCTGATGACAACTCTAAATCACGTCGTACTGGCAGACAATGCATCACTTTCGCATCGTTTGTCAATCCTAATTTCTCGTTGGTCATTAGCCAGTCTTCTTGCACAGGATAAACCTGTCCGTAATCGCTATAAGAAGACCAGTTTTTTACATATACAAAATCAGCTCCGTTCAGCGCCTGGTTTAAATCATACACTATTTGCGCGCCCACCGTAAATTCCTCGTTCAATTCGTATCCAGCAGGATGAGCGATCGTAAAATCAACCAAATCTTGCTCCTGCGCTTTACACATCCATTCCGAAAAAGAGTTCGGAACGGCTTGGGGTAATGCCTTCACATGAGGTGCCCAGGCCAACACGACTTTAGGTTTAGCTATCTGTTTATGTTCTGTAATGGTAATTAAATCGGTCAAACTTTGCAAAGGGTGACGCGTAGCGCTTTCCAAAGAAACCACGGGAACCCCACAAAATTTAATAAATTTGTTAAACAGCTCTTCTGTATAATCTGCTACTTTATCTTTCAAACTAGGAAAAGAACGCAATCCTAATATATCACAATATTCGCCCATCACGGCAGCAGCTTCCCGGATATGTTCCACCGTTGTTCCGTTCATAATAATACCATCCTGCGTCTCTAACGCCCAGCCTTCTTTATCCATATTGATTACCATCACGTCCATCCCAAGACTCATCGCTGCCTTTTGGGTGCTCAAACGCGTACGCAAGCTCGGATTCAGAAATACCAAACCCAATGTTTTATTCTTACCTAATTCCCGCCAAGCATAAGGATCGGCTTTTAGCGACAAGGCTTCTTGCACGACCGAATCTAAATCATCAATATCTGCAACTGAAAAAAAATTATTCATCTTTCCACGTAAAAAGTAAAAAATAAGGTCATTCCTCCACCTAGTCGAAATGCCTGTTAAATCGATCGCCAAACAAGTTAAACTGTCTTTAATCGCTCGTCCAGCGCCGTTAAAAAAGTATCTGCTATAGCACTTGTTATATTTAAAGCAGGCAAAATCCGTATAATATTTGGTTTTGCTTCCCCTGTAAAAATTCGATTTTTCACCAATAAATCCTTTTTCACATCGGATAATTCTGCTGGTAATTCAACACCTATCATCAGTCCTCTACCTCTTACCTCTTTAACTTTATCAAACTTTTTCAATTCTGTGATAAGGTAGTTTCCAATGTGTCGAGCATTTTCCAATAGACACTCCCGTTGAATGATGTCAAGCACAGCGATTGCAGCTGCACAAGCCAGATGATTACCGCCAAAAGTAGTCCCTAACATACCAAAGGACGCTTTGAATTTAGGAGATATACTAATCGCCCCGATAGGAAATCCATTCCCCATCCCTTTCGCCATCGAATAAATATCTGCATTTATACCCGCATAATCTTGCGAATAAAAATCACCTGTACGACCGTAGCCGCACTGTACCGCATCCGCAATAAATACAGCTTCATGCGTGTCGCAAAGCGAACGGATCAACCGAAGGAAAGAAATAGAAGCTTCCCGTATTCCACCCACGCCTTGTATACCTTCGATGATCACGGCAGAAATTTCCTCGCCAAAATCTTGAAAAGCCCCAGTTAATGCTTCTTCATCATTAAAAGGAAGAAACACCACATTATCCGTTTGGTTTACCGGAGCCACAATAGCGGGATTGTCTGTCGCGGCTACAGCCAATGAAGTACGACCATGAAAAGACTTCGTGAACGCGATAATCTTTTTTCGTCCATTGTGGAATGACGCTAGTTTTAATGCGTTTTCATTCGCCTCTGCTCCAGAGTTACAAAGAAATAGTGCATAATCATCCTTTCCAGATATTTCACCTAGCTGTCGCGCCAGCTGACGCTGCAATGGGATCTCTACGGAATTTGAATAGAATCCGATTTGATGTAATTGATTGGTGATGGATTCCACATAATGTGGATGACCATGTCCAATAGATATCACGGCATGTCCACCATATAAATCAAGGTATTCCGTACCCGAAGCGTCCCAAACGCTGGATCCCTTGGCTCTAACAATATTAATAGGGTTTATGGGATAAACATTAAATAAATCCATGTATAAAAAAATAAACTGGTATGGATAAAATACTATACGCAAATATAACGTAACATGCTGAAAATAATAAGTAATTATGAAATAAAAAAGCCCGTCATGATATGTGACGGGCTTTTTTATAAATGAGAAAAATATTAATCTTTTTTCTCTTCCTTTTCCGAAGATTCTTCTTTTGCAGGCGCTTCTTCAGCTGCGGGAGTTTCTTCCGCTGTTGCTTCTGCTTTAGATACTTCGTCTTTAACTTCCTCCGTCACTTCTACTTCTTCAGCTACTTCAACTTCAGCAGTTTTTTCCGTAGCTTTCTTCTTACCACCGCGTCGGCGAGTCGCTTTCTTCTCTTCTTTCGCTGTTTGGCCATAGATTTCGTTGTAGTCAACCAATTCGATGAAGGCCATTTCAGCATTGTCACCAAGACGATTTTCTAACTTGATGATACGTGTGTACCCACCCGGACGAGAAGCAACTTTTTCCGAAATTTCGCGGAATAAAATCGTTACAGCTTCTTTGTCTTTTAAGTAAGCGAATACTGTACGACGAGAATGCGTTGTATCATTCTTTGATTTTGTAATCAAAGGTTCTACATACTTACGCAATGCTCTAGCTTTAGCTAAAGTCGTCGTAATACGCTTGTGTTTGATCAATGAAGTCGCCATGTTGGCCAACATCGCCTTACGGTGACTGTCAGTGCGCCCTAATTTGTCTACTTTTTTTCCGTGTCTCATTTTTTTGTGTTTTTGTGCGTACCGTTCTTAAAAGAGGAATTACGCAACAGGTCGCTTATTTATTAATTAATTTTATTCTTCGTCCAATTTATATTTGGACAGATTCATACCGAACGACAAACCTTTCGATTTAACCAACTCTTGAATTTCGCTCAAAGACTTCTTACCGAAGTTACGGAACTTCAACATATCCGCAACGTCATAAGTCACCAATTCTGCCAATGTACGAATATCAGCCGCTTTCAAGCAGTTCAACGCACGAACAGAAAGATCTAAATCCACCAACTCGGTTTTCAATATTTTACGCATGTGTAAAATTTCCTCGTCCACTACCTTGGTTTCCTCTTTTGTTTGAGACTCTAACAACATATTTTCATCAGAGAATAACATGAAGTGTTGAATCAAAATCTTAGCAGCTTCTTTCAAAGCCTCTTCGGGATGAATAGAACCGTCGGTAGAAATATCCAACAACAATTTCTCGTAGTCGGTTTTTTGTTCTACACGATAATTCTCGATGGTGTATTTTACGTTCTTAATTGGCGTGTAAATAGAATCTACAGCGATAAAACCAACAGGACCGTCTGTAACTTTATTTTCTTCAGCATTTACATAACCGCGTCCCTTAGCTACAGAGAGTTCAACCTCTATAGTAACGGAATTATCCATATTACAGATAACCAATTCTGGATTTAAAACTGTAAAATTATTGGAGAACTTCGTAATATCGCCCGCTTTAAATTGATCTTGACCATTAATAACGACAAAGATCTTTTCGCTATCGCCCTGCTCACCAGTTTTCTTGAAACGAACTTGCTTCAAGTTCAAAATGATCTCGGTAACATCTTCAACAACACCTTTGATAGTAGAAAACTCGTGCGAAACGCCTGAAAACCTTACCGACGTAATTGCATATCCTTCTAAGGAGGACAATAAAATACGGCGCAAAGCATTACCAATAGTTACACCAAAACCAGGCTCTAATGGACGAAATTCGAAAGTACCATCAAAATCTGTTGATTTTTGCATGATAACTTTATCCGGTCTTTGAAATGCTAAAATTGCCATTTATTTTCTTTTAAAAGTTTTTATTAATAACGTAAAATATAATAAGAGTAAGCATAATCTAGAGATTTGGCTCACTCCTATTAATTACTATTTAGAGTACAACTCTACGATTAAGTTTTCTTTAATGTTTTCTGGAATATCAACTCTTTCAGGGAAAGAAACGAACGTTCCTGTTAATTCATTAGCGTTCCACTCTAACCAACTGAATTTGTTAATCTTTCTTCCTTCTACAGAAGCTACGATAGCTTCTAAAGATTTAGAGCGCTCACGAACGGCAATTACATCGCCCGGACGTAGGCTATATGATGGGATGTTAACGACTTCTCCGTTAACGGTAACGTGCTTGTGTGAAACCAACTGACGAGCTGCTGCACGTGTTGGAGCAATACCCAAACGGTAAACAACATTATCCAGACGAGCTTCCAATAATCTCAAGAAGTTCTCCCCAGTAATACCTTGCTTCGCTGATGCCTTTGCAAACAACGTACGGAACTGACGCTCCAAAACACCGTAGGTGTATTTTGCTTTTTGCTTTTCTAGCAACTGAATAGCGTATTCAGATTGCTTACCTCTTCTTTTTGACGGACCGTGTTGTCCTGGAGGATAATTCTTTTTTTCTAAAGCCTTATCAGGGCCGAAAATAGGCTCTCTGAATTTACGTGCAATTTTGGACTTAGGTCCTGTATATCTTGCCATTTTTTCTCTCTGTTTGAAGTATCTATCAACCTATAGCTGACGAATCTTATCTTAAACAATAAAATTATTAAACTCTTCTCCGTTTTGGAGGACGACAACCATTATGCGGAAGTGGCGTGATATCTTTGATCGTAGTCACATCGATTCCAATGGTCTGTAATGTACGGATTGCCGACTCACGTCCAGCTCCCGGACCTTTTACAAAAACTTCAACTTTGCGTAAACCTAAGTCGTGTGCAACTTTACCACAGTCTTGAGCAGCTTGACCAGCAGCGTACGGAGTATTCTTTTTAGAACCTCTGAAACCCATTTTACCAGCTGAAGACCATGAAATAGTCTGACCTTGATTGTTTGTCAAAGTAATGATGATGTTGTTAAAGGTAGCGTTGATATGAGCTTGACCTACTGGCTCAATAACGACGATACGCTTTTTTGTAACCTTTTTACTTTTAGCCATTTCTTAATTATTATTTAGTAGCTTTTTTCTTGTTTGCAACTGTTTTACGTTTACCTTTACGGGTACGTGAGTTGTTTTTTGTACGTTGACCGCGAAGAGGTAAATGCTTACGGTGACGTAGGCCACGGTAACAACCAATATCCATCAAACGTTTGATGTTTAACTGCACTTCAGAACGCAAAGCACCTTCAACTTTAACTTCTTCGTTGATGATGTTACGGATGGCTGTTAATTGATCATCGTTCCATTCAGATACTTTAACATCCTCACTGATACCCGCTTTTTTCAAGATATAAGCCGCTGTGGAACGACCAATACCGAAGATGTAGGTAAGGCCTATTACGCCTCTTTTGTTTTTAGGTAAATCTATACCTGCTATCCTTGCCATATAATACTTTAAGCGATTATGTTAATTAAACTACCCTTGACGTTGCTTGAACTTAGGGTTCTTTTTGTTGATTACAAAAACCTTTCCTTTGCGACGGATAACTTTACAATCCGCGCTACGTTTTTTTATTGATGCTCTAACTTTCATTGTTGTAGTATTTTAAAAGCCTATTATACCGAAAAGTAAAAACAACCGCTATTTATAGCGATACGTAATTCTTCCCTTTGTTAAATCATAAGGCGACATTTCCAACTTCACTTTATCTCCAGGTAAAATTTTGATATAATGCATACGCATTTTCCCGGAAATATGCGCAATAATTTCATGCCCATTTTCCAATTCTACACGGAACATCGCATTAGAAAGCGCCTCCTTAATTATACCGTCTTGTTCTATCGAGGCTTGTTTAGCCATATATCCTATGTTAATTTACTTTTTTAGCCTGTACAAACAGGAGTGCAAAGATAAATAAAAAATATTGAAAACCAACTACTTTTTACCCAAAACTTCTTCCACATGTTCGAATGTCAGCAACACGTCCGGCGTACCTTTTCGGATAGCAACCATCTGTTCAAAATGAGCAGATAACTTTCCATCAATAGTACTCACCGTCCAACCATCATCCCAAAACTTCACACCAGCTTTGCCTGCATTGATCATCGGCTCAATACAAATGACCAAACCGGCGTCCAACTTCGGTCCAGAACCACGCTTTCCGTAATTTGGCACTTCCGGCTTTTCGTGCAAATGTAAACCAACACCATGTCCTACTAGCTCTCTTACGATACCATAATGGTAAGGCGCAACATGTTCTTGCACGGCTGCTGAAATATCCCCTACACGTTTTCCGGCGACTGCCTGCTCAATGCCTTTATACAAAGCTGCTTTGGTCACCTCCAACAATTGCTGTGCTTCTGCCGAAATATTACCTACACCGAAAGTGTAGGCTGAATCACTAATAAATCCCTTTAAATTGACGCCACCGTCTACCGAAACGATATCACCTTCCTTCAGCACATAATCACTCGGAAATCCGTGAACAATTTGATCGTTTACCGATATACATAACGAAAATGGGAAACCTTGATAGTTCAGGAATGCAGGGGTACCTCCATTGTCATGAATAAAATCATAGGCTAATTTATCTAGCGATAACGTAGTAATCCCAGGCTTTACTTCCTTTGCAATCTCACCAAGCAATAACGAGAGTACCTTTGCAGACTCTCGTATTTGCTCGATTTGTTCTTCTGTTTTATAATAAACTTTGGACATTTATTAAAGTGCTGATTGATCGATACCTTCCACGGTAGCTGTCGAACGACCCTTTACTCTGCCCGTCTTCATCAAGCCGTCATAATGACGCATTAACAGATGACTCTCAATCTGCTGTAATGTATCTAACACTACACCTACTAGAATCAATAAAGAAGTACCTCCATAGAAATGTGCGAATTGGTTATTCACACCTAATTTAGCCGCTAGAGCAGGCATCACCGCAATAATCGCAATGAATATAGCTCCCGGGAAGGTAATACGTGAGATGACGTTATCGATAAAAATATTCGTATCGTAACCCGGCTTTATTCCAGGAATAAAGCCGCCATTCTTCTTCATGTCTTCAGACATCTGCTGTGGATTTACCATAATTGCCGTATAGAAAAACGTAAACGCAATAATGAGAACAGCAAATGTTACGTTGTAGGCAACGGATGTATAGTTACTTAATGACGCTAAAAAATCAGACTGTAAATCTGGAAAAAACTGTGATAAAGCCATTGGCAAGAACATAATAGCCTGTGCAAATATAATAGGCATAACGCCGGCAGCATTCACTTTTAAAGGAATATACTGGCGTACCCCACCGACCTGCTTGTTACCAACAATCTTTTTGGCGTACTGTACAGGGACTTTACGAATACCTTGCACCACCAAGATGGCAAAAATCACAACAAAGAAAAGGGCGACAAACTCTAATAAAAGTGGAATAGGTCCACCTCCACTAGGACTCATACGAGATCCCCACTCTGCCACAATACCTGCTGGCAACTGCGCAATGATACCTGCCATGATAATTAAGGAGATACCATTACCAATACCTTTATCTGTAATTTTTTCACCAAGCCACATCACAAACAAGGTACCTGCTGTTAACACAATTGCAGAAAGAATAGTGAACATTGGTTCTGCTAATGTTTTCGCTTCTGCAGGGACTTGTGTTTTCACATAAGCTACCGCTTGCACCAACGTAATCGCCAATGTTAGGTAACGCGTAATCTGTGTCATTTTTTTACGACCCGATTCGCCTTCTTTTTGCATTTTCTGAAATGCAGGAACCGCTATCCCCAATAACTGAACAACGATTGATGCAGAAATGTAGGGCATTACACCCAACGCGAATATCGCCGACCGGGAGAACGACCCTCCAGCAAACATATTGATTAAGTCCAATATGCTATTTCCCTCGCTACTTCTAGCCACTAATGCATCAGGGTTGACACCCGGCAGAACCACGTGACAACCAATACGGTAGATAAGAAGAAGAAGCAATGTGGTAATAATACGATTGCGTAAATCTTCTATTTTCCATATATTGGTTAAGGTTGTGATTAGTTTCTTCATGTAATTTTATAGTTTTTCGATAGAACCACCTGCAGCTTCAATAGCTTTCTGTGCCGAAGCAGAAAAAGCATGGGCTTTAACTTCTACTTTAGTAGTCAACTCGCCACGACCTAAGATTTTCACTAAGTCTTTTTTGGCAACTAATCCATGAGCTTTTAAAGTATCGAAGTCGATAGCTGTCAAATTGTACTTAGCTACCAGCTCCTGCAATACGTCCAAGTTAATTCCTTTATACTCGACGCGATTCATGTTTTTGAAACCGAACTTAGGTACGCGACGTTGCAAAGGCATTTGACCACCTTCGAAACCAATCTTCGTAGAATGTCCTGAACGCGAACCGGCACCTTTATGGCCACGAGTTGATGTACCGCCACGACCAGATCCTTGACCTCTACCGATACGTTTTCTGTTTTTTACAGAACCTTTAGCTGGTTTTAAACTACTTAAATTCATTTTGTATTAAAAATGTTGTGTTACGCCTTCGCTCTCACTAAACAGGTCGTAACGATGAATAATTAATTAATAAACGGAATGGAAAGAATCCGAAAACCCTTTCCATTTACCTATTCTATCTTAAACAGTCTCTACCGCTACTAAGTGGTTGACTTTTCTGACCATACCGATAATGGATGGTGTAGCTTCAACTTCTACGAAGTGGTTGATACGTTTCAAGCCAAGGGCCTGAATAGTTCTCTTTTGGCGCTCGCTTCTGTCGATAACGCTCTTTATCTGGGTGATTTTGATTTTTGCCATGATAATTAACCGTTAAATACTTTGTTTAAATCGACACCGCGGTTTTGGGCAACGGTGTAGGCATCACGAAGTTTAACCAATGCATCAACGGTTGCTTTCACAACATTGTGCGGATTGGATGAACCCAATGATTTCGCTAATACGTCCTTAATACCCGCACTCTCCAATACGGCACGCATTGCACCACCTGCTAGTACGCCCGTACCGCCAACAGCTGGCTTAATCAAAACGCGACCTCCAGAGAATTTGCCATGTTGTTCGTGAGGAACTGTACCGTTGATGATAGGAACTTTAATCAAGTTTTTCTTTGCATCATCGATACCCTTCGTAATAGCCTCAGTAACCTCTTTTGCTTTACCAAGTCCGTAACCCACGATACCATTTTCGTCACCCACAACAACGATAGCCGAGAAACTGAAGGTACGACCGCCTTTAGTCACTTTCGCCACGCGTTGGATGCTTACTAAGCGATCTTTTAATTCAATTTCGCTTGATTTTACTCTTTTTATATTGCTTAATGCCATGTTCTTATTGATTAAAAGTCCAAACCGCCTTCGCGAGCACCTTCAGCCAATGATTTCACACGGCCATGTTATAAGTACCCATTACGGTCAAAAACTACTTTGCTAATACCTGCTGCTACAGCTTTTTCTGCCACTAATTTTCCGACAGCCTTCGATTGCTCTATTTTTGTACCGCTTGCGGCAAAATCCTTCGAACCTGAAGACGCTGAAGCTAACGTTTTTCCAGCCTCATCATCGATAATTTGAGCATAGATACCTTTATTGCTTCTGAAAACGGATAAACGTGGACGCTCAGCCGTTCCAGTCAGGCTCTTTCTTATTCCTTTTTTGATTCGCTCTCTGCGAGATGTTTTATTTCCTGCCATGGTTATTATTTTTTAGCTGATTTACCTGCTTTTCTTCTTAATACTTCACCTACAAATTTAACACCTTTTCCTTTGTAAGGCTCCGGCTTACGGAAGCTACGGATTTTCGCAGCAATCTGACCGATTAACTGCTTATCAGCACTTTCCAACGTAATAGTAGGATTTTTACCTTTTTCCGAAGTAGTAGTTACTTTAATTTCCTTTGGCAATATAAAAACAATCGGGTGAGAGAAACCTAAGGCTAACTCCAATGTATTACCTGTACTTGTTGCACGGTAACCTACACCGACTAGTTCCTGTGTAGTTTTGTATCCTTCCGTAACACCTACAACCATGTTATTGATTAAGGCGCGGTACAAACCATGTAATGATTTGTGTCTTTTTTGTTCAGTAGGACGTGATACTATAATATTATCGTCTTCTTGTTTTACGGTAATATCACTATCCACTTGCTGTGTTAGTTCGCCTTTCGGTCCTTTTACCGTTACCAGATTTTTATCTGATACGTTGATCGTTACTCCCGAAGGAATAGCGATAGGCGCTTTTCCAATTCTTGACATTTCTTCTGTGTTTTTACCTAGATTAATAAACGTAACATAAAACCTCACCACCTACGTTTTGCAGACGGGCCTCTTTATCTGTCATTACTCCCTTGGAAGTCGACAAAATTGCGATACCCAGACCATTCAAAACACGAGGCATGCTGTCAACACCTGCATACTTTCTTAAACCAGGTTTACTCACACGTGTCAATGTGCGAATAGCCGGAATTTTGCTAATCGGATGGTACTTCAAAGCTATCTTAATGTTACCTTGAGGACCGTTTTCCTCGAATTTGTAATTAGCAATGTAACCTTTATCGAAAAGAACTTTAGTGATTTCTTTCTTAAGGTTCGATGCAGGAATTTCAACAACCCTGTGGTTGGCCTTAATGGCATTCCTTACTCGTGTAAGGTAATCCGCTATTGGATCTGTATTCATTATGTATAAAAATTGCGATAATGGTTTCTCACGGACTAACCAAAGTCTGGAGACCTGTCATCTGTTAATAAAATTTGCAAAACAAATTGCCCCGATAAACCGATTCACGATTTATCCGGGCAAAAGTAAATGTTTTTTTCTTGATTACCAAGAAGCTTTTTTCACTCCCGGGATTTTACCGTCCAAAGCCATCTCACGGAAAGTTACACGAGAGATACCAAATTGGCGCATATATCCTTTAGGACGACCAGTTAATTTACAACGGTTGTGTAAACGTACCGGTGAAGCATTCTTCGGCAACTTATCTAACGCAGCGTAGTCACCAGCAGCTTTCAAAGCTGCACGTTTCTCCGCAAATTTAGCTACCAGCTTTTGACGTTTGAGTTCGCGTGCTTTTATTCCTTCTTTAGCCATTATTGTTTGAATTTTGATTTTTGAATGGTAAACCGAATTGTTTCAACAACTCCAAAGCCTCCACATCATTGTCGGCCGAAGTTACAAAAGTGATATCCATACCTTGGATTTTATTGATCTTATCAATATTAATCTCTGGAAAGATAATTTGCTCGGTGATACCTAAATTATAGTTACCTCTTCCGTCAAAACCTTTTTCGTTGATACCACGAAAATCGCGGATACGAGGCAAAGATACAGCTACCAAACGATCAAGGAATTCATACATATTGTTGTCACGTAATGTTACACGTGCCCCAATTGGCATTCCTTTACGTAGTTTAAAGTTCGAGATGTCCTTTTTTGATTTTGTAGGAACCGCTTGCTGACCTGTGATCAAGGTTAATTCAGCCACTGCATTGTCAATCAACTTCTTATCAGCAGTAGCAGCACCGATACCTTGCGATACCACAATCTTCTCAAGCTTCGGAACTTGCATAACGCTTTTATACTGGAATTTTTCCTTTAGCGCCGTACGGATTTCCTCCGCATATTTCGCTTTTAATCTTGGTACGTAAGTCATTATTTAATTTCCTCCCCTGATTTTTTTGCGTAACGAACAATTTTGCCATCTGCATTCACACGACGACCAACACGAGTAGGCTCACCTGATTTCGGATCGATCAACGCGATATTAGAGATGTGGATAGCAGCTTCTTTTTCAATAATACCACCGTTAGGATTAGCTGCACTAGGTTTAGTATGTTTTTTAACAATATTAGCGCCTTCTACAACCGCTCTATTAGTTTCTTTTATAACCTGTAGAACTTTACCCTGAACACCTTTAGCGTTACCGGCGATAACTTTCACTAAATCACCTTTTTTAATTTTGATTTTGTGCGTAGTTGCTTTTTTCTTCTGTGCCATAATTATAAAACCTCCGGTGCTAGTGATACAATTTTCATGAACTGCTTCTCACGTAGTTCCCGAGCTACTGGGCCGAAGATACGTGTTCCGCGTGGTTCATCGTTATTATTTAATAATACAGCAGCATTGTCATCGAAACGGATGTAAGAACCATCTTTACGACGGATTTCTTTTTTCGTACGTACGACTACTGCCTTGGAAACGGTTCCTTTCTTCACATTTCCTGAAGGTAAAGCGCTCTTTACGGTAACAACAACTTTATCACCGATAGATGCATAGCGCTTACGCGTACCGCCTAATACTCGGATTACTAAAACTTCTTTAGCTCCTGAGTTGTCGGCTACATTTAATCTTGATTCCTGTTGTACCATTATTTAGCCCTTTCTAATATTTCAACTAATCTCCAGTTCTTTGTTTTACTCAACGGACGTGTTTCCATGATTAATACCGTGTCGCCGATACCGCAGGTATTCTCTTCGTCATGAGCTTTGAATTTGGTAGTTTTTTTCACGAACTTACCATAGATAGGGTGCTTCACTTTACGTTCAACAGCCACCACGATAGACTTGTCCATCTTGTTGCTAACTACCAAGCCGATTCTTGTTTTTCTTAAATTTCTTTCCATTTTTCGACTTTACATTTATGCCTCAGCGGCTGTTTCGGATTGTGCAGCAATTCTACGTTTTGAAATCTCTGTAGAGATACGAGCGATAGTTTTGCGCCCTGCTTTGATCGCATTGGGGTTCTCAATAGCAGAAACAGCATGTGCAAATTTCAACTTGTTAAGAGCAGCTTTCTCTTGTGCGAGACGAGCTGTAAGTTCCTCTTGTGATAATTCGATAATTTCTGAATTCTTCATTTTCTTTCAGTATGTGTGTCGGGTTATCTTAAGGTTTACATATCATCTTGTGGGTAACGGCCACCAGATCTAAACCCATTGACATTACCAACGTTTATGCTTCTACGTAGTCTCTACGTATAACAAACTTTGTTTGAACCGGTAATTTTTGAGCAGCTAAACGCAATGCTTCTTTGGCAACCTCTAAAGGTACACCTTCTGCTTCAAATAACATACGGCCTGGACGCACTACGGCTACCCAGTATTCAGGAGCTCCCTTACCTTTACCCATACGTACCTCTGCAGGTTTTTTGGTAACAGGTTTGTCAGGGAAAATACGGATCCACACTTGACCTTCACGTTTCATGTAACGTGTTACGGCAATACGCGCAGCCTCAATTTGGCGGCTAGTGATCCATGCTGGCTCCATTGACTTGATACCGAAAGAACCGAAAGCTAACTCCGCTCCACGAGAAGCGTTACCTTTCATGCGGCCTTTCTGCATCTTTCTGAACTTCGTTCTTTTTGGCTGT
>PJTZ01000205.1_pt1 | contig 21995 bp, 18 predicted proteins | sample 1512131 | NCBI WGS metagenome assembly PJTZ01 (sample SAMN08177679, study PRJNA422409) | Soil metagenome, whole genome shotgun sequencing project. | reverse complement strand
CTTTAATTTTTGGTTTATGGTTTATAAGATGCTGACCGACAATAAAATTTGTAGCGTCCATTTCATTTTCATGCGCGAAGACTGAACCTTCCGTTCAATTATTCGTCACTACAAGCTGCCGGGCCCTTGAACGATATTAAAAAAATTAGAAACAATATGACAAAATATGTATTGTTAGCATGTATATTAATACATCAGGTTAGTTTTAGTCAGATTAGAACACTTAACGGTACTCAACTAACAGCGATTGACTTTGAGAAAAAAATAAACCTTGCAATGGATTCACTACAAGTTCAGGGAATGTCAATTGCTGTCATCAATAATGGGAATGTTGTATTTAACAAAGGATTTGGCCTATCAAATATCGATTCTAAGAAAAGGGTGACCAGATCGACTTTTTTTGAAGCAGCGTCTTTATCGAAGCCTGTTTTTGCCTTCGTCGTGCTTAAATTGGTTAAAGAAGGCAAGCTAGACATAGACAAGCCCTTATTTGAGTACTTAGAAGCCGATAATATCGAAGACGGGCGCTACAAAAGAATCACAGCCAGAATGGTTTTAAGCCATACCACCGGTCTGCCCAACTGGAGCGAAACCGAAAAAATGCAGTTACAATTTGCCCCGGGCACACAATTCTCCTATTCAGGCGAAGCATATGTTTATCTTGCCAGAGTGATCGCCAAGCTCTGTAATGCGGATTTTAAAAATTTGGATGCAGTCATTCAACATTTAGTTTTAAAGGAACTAAAGCTGAATAACTTCCATTTTATAATCACACCAAAGGTAGAGAAAAATCTGGCAGACGGTTATAAAAAGGGGCAGCATGTAAAAGACGAAAGAGATAGGTATCATTTTGATCCAGCAGGCGGTTTATATTCAAATACAACAAACTATTCAAAATTCTTAATCTATTTAATGAACAATGAAATAGAATTCAAGGAGATGTTTTCACCTGTCATTTCTTTGGATCGAAACGATCCGGTAAGGGAATACTTCGGAGTTGATTCGTGGACTTTGGGTATGGCTGCTGTGAAATTAAATGATGCTATATATTATTGGCATGGGGGTAATAATTTAGGGTACACCTCTTCATTTATGATTGATCCTGATAAGAAATTTGGCTATGTATATTTTACAAATGAAGACCAGTGCAACGAGATGAAAAAGGTTGTAGAAAATATACTATGGAAATAATGTATTGACTCATCGCTGTCCATTACCAATAGCAACAGCTATACTATCCACCGTGGGTTTTTCCTCGTTCATCTCGGATGATTGATGAGTGGGATTATCCACGTATGCATTGCAGGATAACCTAAAACAGATCGTCTACAGAAACGCAACACTTGTCGCAATCTCGCCGCAAAAGTCTCACTACAGGGGAAAATTAAGGGACAACCAACCACATACATTGTCAAAAAGGCCTTGCGGACAGTCAATAAACTTATCGAGTTTTAGACGTAAAAATTATTCTATTCGCTCGCAGTTATACCCCAGTTCAATCATATACTTAATTATTTCGGCGGTTTCAACCTTAAGTTTATGAGCCTCAACTCTAAGGATATTTTCCTCATCTTCAAGGTCAAAGTTTATTTTATAAATTGGATACAGTCTTAAAAGTGAGCGTGTTGTATCCCGAGCCTCTTTTTCGGTTGAGACATTGGTTTTAAATATTTCAACGACTTTCATTTTTCCGTACATCATAAAGCGTAAATTCTACTCCAAACCGGTTTTTCCTAATATCCAAAATGGTTTTACTTTCAATTGTTTACGGGGTAGACCTAATTCCTTTACAAACAGGTTGTTTAGTGCTATGCACAAGTGGCCATCCCCTCCAATATAAACCCTAGTATCGCGCCCAATTTTCAAACTCCTATAGTATGCAAGTAAGCTTGTGTCAGTTCCATTTGCTGTTTTTTGAAAAGTAAAGCCAAGTGTTCCGTCAAAATCAGTAAACAATTGTTTTTCGTCTTTTCCATAAATGATTCCGTTTATCTCCTGTTGCGGTGTGAGATGATGCGTAAAACAATAGAAATGTGACAAGGCGGTAATATCTCCTATAAAGAGGTGTTTAGACTTGGTGGTATCTAATGTAAATTTACCGAGCGGTCTGGAAATGAGGACCTGACTGCCGACTTCTGTAATTTCGGCCCATTTGCTACCCGGACCATCCGTATGTGCGCATACAGCAATATCTATATAACTTTTCTTTCCATCACACTGGCAACGCCAAATGGAGTATGTCCGAACACGGTCTCGCAGTTTGCCTTTTTGATTCGGGAACAGGAGTAATCTGAGATGCTGTCCCGGGATTAATCCGGTGAAATTGATACTTACCTCCAGGGTGAAATGGAATACTTTCTCTGCAATTTCTTTTTTTCCAATTACAGTTGCCCAATTCATAAATAATTTGGTGAATATTCTTTCTTCTAAGTTCATCTTACCTTTATTTTATTGATGCAAACTTAGAAAGGGATACCTAGAGTTTCATTCACCTAGGTTAACAAATCATTTTTTTAGCATTCTTTTACGTATCCGGCTTAAAGACTGAGGTTTTACTTTAATATAAGAAGCGATTAAGTATTGGGGAATCCGTTGATTTAAATCCGGGTAGCATTCCAAAAATTTCAGATATCTTTGTTCGGGGGTATCGACGTAGAATGAAGTTATATCCGCAATTGCCTCTAGAAACAATTGCTCTGAAATGATTCTTCCCATTTTTTCACCTTGTCCAATTTTGTCATACAGCTGTTGTAGTCTGTCATAGCTAATACACAGCATTTCTATGTTTTCAACACATTTAATGGATTTGGAAGATGGTGTTTTCGTTAGAAAGCTCTCATAATTACAGACAAAGTCACCCTCCTTACCAAAATTATAGGCATGAGACTCTTTTTCCTCTATAAAGTAGACGACTAAGCCTTTAATTAAAAAGCCGATTTCCTTACAGACAGTTCCTTGTGCTAAGAAGTATTCTCCCTTGTCCCAACTTTTGAAATAGAATAACGAGTCTATCAGTGTTTTTTCCTGCTCAGTAATTTTAATAAATTTTGTTATTTGTTCAAAGAGTGCCTGTTTCATATAAATTTTTCGCTTTCTTCTTTTTCATACAGGTGGCAAATGGCAGTTCCTCGTAGCCTTCGTCCGGTGCCTCTGTCAGCTTTCTTTTAAAATTAGTAATTCATCACCGATTTTTTTACTTTTAAATGCTCCAGCTTTTCTAGAAGAGGTCAGGAGTGGGGCAGTTGCATTCTAATAGGGAATATTACCTTTCCTTAATCTCAAAACAACATGTTGAATCTGTGGCAAGAGGAGCAGAACAGCAATTACCAAGATCACGCCTGTTAACATCCAATCATAGTAATCTCTGGTAGCACGAGCCAATATTTGATGCCCGACCATTTGATTGAAATAGCCTGTGGATGCTGTTTTTGACGTATACATATCGCTACCCGCATTCATATATTGGTTTTGGATATCCAGTAAAGTTACTGGTAATTGAGGGTTGGTTTCCGTGAGTGCTTCGCGGACCTTTTCCCGAACTCCCGATTTTGCAAATAACTGAAGTTCGTTACTTAGTGCCAGACTTGTTGTAAATCCTGTAAACCTAGCCAATATACCAACAAGCGAGGCATTGATCGCAATCTTTTGGGGTGCTGAGGAAACTGTAAATGAAACAATCGGAACAAACAATACACCTGTTGCCACACCATAAATAAACATTGGCAGAATAAAGTCGACTGTCTCTCCCTGCACAGAAACAAACCGTATCATATAAGCATAATAAATCGCCATCGTTCCAAAACCAATAGTAATAATCCTTATTAGGTTGTAACCCGCCAAGATGAATCGGGAAGTAACGAACATACTCAGTATAGTTCCTAAAATTACCGTAGTCCATATCGGAATGGTGCTCAGTGGATCATTTCCTAATATCACTTCAAGATAGCCGTAGGCCAGGCCTGTACTTCCTTTGAAAATATAAAATGTAAAAAGAAGCAAGAGGCCGATAACAAAATTCTTTGTCTTAAATATCTGTAGATTGATTAATGGTCTTTTAAGTTTTACTGTTCTCGTGATAAAAAGAGAAAGAACAACTACATTAGCTAAACTGAGCTTAATGATTAAAGAACTATCGAACCATCCTAATTGTCGTCCATAGACAAGAATATATCCTAATATCAAGATAAATGATGCATAAAATAGATAGCCTATCCAATCTACCTGATACAATGGCATCTTTTTAGTAAATCTGGCGTTACTGTTCATCGTCAGCAGTATGACAAATGTCAGGATGATGAGTATGATGATAAATCCGTAAAATAGCCAATTAAAATCAAAAAAATGAACGACCATACTCGTATAGATGGAGTAGAATGGTACAGCGATCTGTATACTGCCGTAAAGAATGCTATAAGCAATCACACGGGCACGTACAGACGGTAGCCGCGGGAAAATGAGCTGTGTCGCAATTCCTGACATCAATGCACAGGTAATGCCTTGCAAAAACTGGCAAATAACAAACAATGTCCAATCTTTGACATGAAAGCAGATAAGGCAACAAAGGATATTCACGGCGAGGGCCATCAGCAAATATTTTCTTGGTGCAAAATATTTTACCATACGAAAATCAAGTGCCAGGAAAGCTACGGTTGAACCATAGATAACGACCATCGCATACTGGACATCGGTAGCTTGTATGCCGTAATAGCCCATAGCTGCTACTGGACTGCCATAAAAAGCAAAACTAAAAAGACAGGCCATCAGAATGCCAAATATGACAGATCTCGCCACCCACTCAGATACCCATGATTTGAAAATTGGTAGGTTATGTGCTTGCATTATTCATTCTTTAAAACGTAAACATTTGCATTCATTCCTGCAGAGAGCTTTGCTAATTTTTCAGGCGTATCGGTTAGTTTGATCCGAACAGGAATGCGTTGTATGATTTTAACAAAATTGCCCGTGGCATTATCGGGAGGAAGCAGTGAATAACGGGAGCCGGTGGTTGGCGAAAGGGACTCGATAGCACCAGCGAACTTTTCATTCGGAAAAGCATCGACTTCAATAGATACCGCTTGCCCAATTCTGAAATTGCCGACCTGTGTTTCCTTAAAATTTGCGACTACCCATTTTTCTTCTGCCTTGTTTACCAAAAATGCCAAAGTTTGTCCGGGTTGTATCAGTTGCCCTTCCTGAATCGTCTTTTTCCCGATTTGTCCGTCAAAAGGTGCAGTGATAACTGTATACCGAATATCCAGTTCCTGCCTCGCGAGGAGCGTTTCTTTGATCTTTATTTCTGCCTGTATGGCATTACGTTGTGTGCTGTAATCATTTAGTTTGGATTCTGCCACTTGCAAAGACGCTTTTGCCTGATCATAATCCGATTGCGCGATGGCCAAAGAAGCGCTGATGTTGTCAAATTTTTGTTGTGTTGTAGATCCGTCATTCAGTAGATTCTTATACCGGTCAAATTCTTTTTGTTGTTGATTCAATCTGGCTTTAGCACCTGCCAATTGGGCCTTTATGACCTCAATACTTTTAAGTTGCGTTTCTTCGTTTGCAGCCAGGACGGGTAATTTGGCCTGTGCGCTCATGAGTTCTGCTGCCGCAGCATCTTTTTTCAGCCCGTACTCGTCCAGTTCGATTACCACTAGCGTATCCCCCTTCTTAACAAGCTGATTATCCTTGTAATATATTCTGCTGATATAGCCACCTACTTTTGCGTTTATGGGCGACAAGTAGGCATCTACCTGAGCGTCATTGGTCTGTTCATAGTGATACCCTTTCAAGAAATAGGTAGCTGCCCAGATTATGATTCCTACGAGTAATACGATACCAAAGCATTTGGTTAGGTTTACCACAATTTTATCTGTTTTATTTTTGTTCATCAGTTTTGTATTAAAGAATTCCTACTATTGCCAATAATCTGATATGGCTTACTTGTACGTTTGTCTGTGCTGTTGTCAGATTAAATTTAGCTTCCAATAAAGCATTTTCGGCTTCCAGAAGATCGGTCAGAAGAGATTCCTGATTTAAGTAGCTGCTTCTGATAACACGTAAGGTTTCAGTGGTTTTAATGATATTTTGCTCAGCTGTTTCCACGCTCTCCAAAGCCTGTTGTTGCTGTAAATAAGCCTCTTTTACCTGAAGAGAGATTTCATCCTTCTTCATTTCTGCTTTTTCCTTTGCCTGATTGCTGACAGTCTGGGCACGAGCAATGGAATGCTTGCTCTTGTATAGATTATCGATGGAAAACTGAACTTTAATTCCTGTCTGACCAAATCCCCATAAATCATTCGAATAGGGATAAAAGGAAATCTGCGGATACGTATAATTGTAATTGGAATACAGAGAGACTTTTGGCCATAGCGTAGCTTTCATCTGTTTAACGTTCAGCTTACTCCATTTGATGTCGCTATTCACCATTTTATATGACGGAGACTTGTTAAAAGCGATATCTACATAATCTTTGTAGTCACCTTCTGTGATGGCGTTTAATTCAATTGTATCCGCATGTTTTATTGCTAGCTCGCTATCAATTTCACGGCCCATCAGTATATTGAGGTGTTGCTTGGCGATTGCAATCTTTTTTTTGACATCGGAAAGGGCCAGCTCCAGTTGCGATAATTTGACGGAAGTTCTCAGTACATCACTTTTTAGCACAGTACCGTTTTTATGCAGGCTTTCAATCAGTGTCAGCTGTTTTTTCTCTGCTTCAGTTTCGGCATCAAGAAAATCATAGAAGTGCAGAAATTTATACAGATCGAAATAGGCAACTGCTACATGGTATTTTACGCTTTGCTTTTGTAGCTCCACTTCATACAGTTTTCGTACCCCTTCTTCCTTTTTCATGACGATGTTTCTTTTGTCTTTACCGCCATTGAAGAGGTTAAGGTTTAAGTTGTAACCCACTCCGTATCCATAGCCTTTTATAGGTACATCCTGTGGAGATGAGAATAATCCGTTGTCATAGATCAAAAATTTGGAATTGAGTTTTACATCGCCACCTGCTGAAAATTCCGGCAGCAAATGATCTTTGGCTTCCAATATTTCTATTTTACTTTGCTGAACATTTAGATCCGATAGTTTCAGGTCCCGGTTGTTAGCTTCGGCGATTTTCCATATTTCTTCCAAACTTAAGGGGTGGATGATTTCTGCATGCTGAGCATACACGGATTGTACAAAAAATAGCAACAGTATGACCAAGAGTGGGGCTGTGACTGGTTTCTTCTTTCTCTTTGCGGGCCATTGTTTTAACAGCTTTTTCAGCTCATCAAAAGCGAAGCTTAAATCTATCACGGGCATAAAGGGACTAGAATAAGCACAGGACAGCCGATAGACGTAGGCTCTATCCATTTCTTTATCCGGATGAGGTGATGTCTGTTCAGATTTTTTGGCTTGTATTGCAAGTTCAAAATCTTTATCAGGTTTTATGATTTTATCTTTCATTATGACTCTATTATTAACACCGCAAAATTATTCAACACCTCACTCTATGGTTTTATATAATTAGCCTAATGTTTGTTATATTTGGCCATATGGAAATTCTTAGCCAATTAATAACTATTGTGGATCAAAATCCCGATTCAATCCTTGTGCTGCGACAACAGACGGAACAGCGTTTGCCTGCTCATCAGCACGATAAGGCCCAGTTGTTGTTGGTTTATGGGGGGATTGCCTACTTGCAAACAGGTGAAAAAGATTTCTATATTCCATCTAATCATTACCTATGGATACCCAAAAACTACCCCCACAACCTCATGTTTAACACGCAGGATCTATATATTATCAATATCTATTTTCCAGACGAAAGCGATGATGGTTTTTATGATGAATTGGGAATATATCCAGTAAGTAAGCTCTTAGCAGAAATGCTCTCATTTAGCGAGAAATGGCAAGGTGATTATTATAAGGGTTCCTGGGAATTTGAGTTTTTATCAACGCTTAGGAAGCTGCTGTCAAAGGAAAAACTGAAAAAGTTTTCGATACAGCTTCCCACAACAGAAGATCAACGGATAAATGAGATTACGGACAGTCTTAGAAGTAGGCTCAATGAAAATCTCACTTTAGAAGATACAGCAACACGATTCGGTATGAGTGTGCGAAGTTTGACCAGATTATTTCAGGCCAAACTGCAAATCACCTTTATTCAGTATTTAAAAATGCTGCGTATTATCCGTGCTATGGAGTTAATAAAGGATACAGATCTGAATATGACAGAGATAGCCTATGAAATTGGATATTCGAATATATCTGCGTTTAGTAATAATTTTCATCAGCTGACCAATATGAGACCTACTGAATTCAAAATGAAATGAGAGGAGCTTTTATAGTTATTTTTATCCATGAATCCACGGATTTTCCAGAGCCAGTCGCCATAGTACCAGCCAGAATTCCCTCCAATGGACCAGATTTTGGTCAATGATGCTTCACTATTTTGGAGCGGAGCCTTACGGATATCCCTAAAGCAACCATAACTGGGTACTTCGAGTAGCCGGGTGAGCCCTCCAGATAAAATTTTACTGGTCTGTGCATCTTTCCAGCTAGACACAACATTATCGCTTTCAATCTTTTGAAAAGCTAATTGTATGGATCCCCTGTAATTGATCAGCTTAATACCGAGTTGTTCCGCAAGATTATTTGGTTTACATATCACTTCCACTTTCATGCTGTCGACCAGGTTTTTGGCCAGGTTATAAGAAGTCGAAGTAACAAAATAAAGCCAGTAGGAGGACAGCCTCGGCGTCACACCGGTTAAGAGAATTCTCATATCCTGAATTGTTTATTGCAGTGCCAACTATAATATACTAAAAAGGTATTTAATGTTAAATATTTAGTTTAAATATGTGCTAAATTTATAAAATGTCCAGTTCATGATTGCTTCCCTACGTTCCGCGCGTCCTTTGGCTGTTTTTCTGGGCGAAAATGCGTTTATTGGTGATTAACTGCCATTAAATACAAGAATAGGAAATCTAAAGACCCGCTGAAGAGAGATCAATTAAACCGTTGTCTGAACGCTAAAGGGGAAACATCGGTTTTTTTCTTAAATAGTTTGTTGAATGATTGTGGATGTTCAAAACCGAGCTTGTAGGCAATTTCTGCCACTGAAAGCCTTGTCGTCGTGAGTTTTTCTTTGGCTTCCTCAATTAACTTGTCGTGAATGTGCTGTTGAGTGTTTTTACCGGTGACTGACCGTAGTGAATCGCTCAAATAACGTGCTGATACATTTAGGCTTTCTGCTAAATACTCTACCGTCGGAAGGCCCTGCTTTAATGTTTCTTCGCTGCAGAAATATTCATCCAGCAATTTCTCCAATTGGGTCAACAGCGCATTGTTAACAGCTTTTCGTGTCATAAATTGACGCTCATAGAATCGGTTGCTGTATTGCAGTAGCAAATCAATTTGCGACAAAATAATACCTTGGGTATGTTGGTCGATATGTTGATATTCTTTTTCGATTTTGAGAAAAATTTCTACAATATCTTTTTCTTCACGTTCGGAGAGATGCAATGCTTCGTTAAGTGCATACGAAAAGAAATTATAATTTTTTATTTTGGTTGCAAGCGTGTGCGTATACAAAAAATCAGGGTGAAATAGCAGCATAAAGCCTTTTCCGCATTCGACGTTCATTTTTCTGATTTCAGCAATTGTTAAAGATTGAATCTGTTTGGGAGCAATAAAGTTCATTGTTCCTTTGTCGAAATCGTAATATTGCTGTCCGTATTTCATTTTTGCAGTAACATCTTTTTTCAACGAAATACTATAGAAATTCACGCAAAACTGCTCCCAAATTTTGCTTTCATCGGGTTTTATTCCAGATACATCAACTACACTTACGAGTGGATGTAATGGAGCCGGCAACGACAATTGTCGATGAAATTCGGATATGGAATTGATAATATGCATCCTGTTTTTGTTTTACGAATTTACAAAAAGCAACTGCCTGAGAAGACAGTTGCTGATTTAAAAAAATTATACCTCAAATTGTTTTGCTATTTCCCGTCTGAAAGCTTCTTTTCCGATTTTCAGACGTCTTTCATATAAACCATTTGCATCTTCGCCTGCCAAATAGCGTATTTGATCTTTATTGTCCGTTGCGGCTTCATACACCACATGGGCAATTTGCTCAGCTGTGGAAGCATTTTGCATCATCAGGTCCATTTGTTCCAACATTTTGTCTTCGATATCTCGATAATCGGAAGTTCGATTTATGTCCAAAGAACGACCTGCAAAATCTGTTGCAATTCCTCCCGGAGCAACTGTTTTGATCGATATTCCAAATTTTTTCAATTCAAAGGACATACTTTCGCTCCAACCCTCCAAAGCGAATTTTGTCGCATGATACATCGAATGCAATGGGAATCCCATAAATCCACCGATTGATGTAGTCGAAATAAATAAGCCACTTTTCTGTTGTCTAAAATGGGGAATAAATGCTTGTGTAACGCGCAATACCCCCAACAGATTCGTGTTGATTTGACGAAGTATTTTTTCGTCACTCAATATTTCAAACGCACCCATTAAACCATAACCTGCATTATTGAAAACGACATCAATTGTAGCTAAAGAGATCGCTGTGTTAACAGTATCTTTGATTTGCGCAGGATCGGTTACATCTAATTTTAATAGCGTAACGTTTTCGATCTCGGTAAGTTCGGTTTCATTTTCGGGATTTCGCATTGTTGCGATCACGTTCCAGCCCGCCTGTTGAAATAGTTTAGCAGTCGCTTTTCCCAGGCCCGAAGAAGCTCCTGTAATGAAAATTGTCTTTTGCATCATGTTATTGTTTGATTTCATAAGACAAATGTCTATAGAAGACATAGGGTGGTTGTTGCCAAATTGAGCTTGGTTGTAGCCAAAATGACGTGTACAATTCACTTATGTTGTTTGGGTGCCTGCGAAGGTTAACAAGGTAAACCTCTTATTGTCTGGAAGCAGTATCATTTTTTTAGATAGAGCTAAATAATAGCAGCATAAAGTGACCAATGATTCCCAGCTGAAAAACGGATAATCCTACTGCATGACCTACCAATTAAGGCTTATCTCCAGATTGCAAATGGAATTACATTATAACTCCAAAGTATGATGGTAAATTGTATGATAAATAGCAGTAAAAGGAATTCGAATCCTTTTTTTTTGGTTTTAAAACTTAAAAAAAATGAAATTAATAGACCGATGGGTAATATGATCGTCGAGCAATAGAATATAATCGTTAGGAAATTTTTGTTTCCTATTTGGGTTACATCGTTAAAAGACAGCAATACGCCAATTACTGTGATTAAACTAACTCCAATAAAACTTGGGAATATCGGCCTCGCGAAGAAATGTGATGACTTTTTGAATATATGATATACTCCATAGCATATAAGGGTGATCATAGCCAGTACACCCGATAAACAACCTGTAATGAGCAGTGCAATTTTCAATCCGTTCACCTTCTTTAACGTTAATATTCCGGTTGTTAAATACTTTTGGCCTAGTTTATCCTCATAAAACAGATGTGAGGCACCCAGTTTTTCATCTGTCCGGAAAAGCCTGTTATCAATGGTAGACAATACGATCTGTTTTTTCTGAAAAGGTATGAGTAAAAGTCCATCCTGTCCTTGAAGTACGCGCACATGTGAACCCATGATGTCAAAGAGTTCGAAAGGTTTGATCCGTGTTATTATAGGTATATAATAGCCTTCCCACTTTTTTGATTGTTTCGCCGGATGTGAGGGACGTTGTTGGGGAGTACGGTCCGGGGATAAGTGATCAATCAATGCTTTATTGAAAGCTTCATAGTCTGCCGTTTCGCTGTCCATGTTATGTGCAATAAAATACGCTTTGTTCTGTCCGGGAAATAGTTGGTACATTGCACGGAAGCCGACAGTATTTCCCGAATGGGCTAATCCGACTACTCCGTGACGGTCTCTTGATAGTGCACCAAAAGCGTAGCCGTAGGTTAAACCGTTTTGCGATGCAACCGTATTGGGGACGCCGAGCATATCGATATATTCACTAGCTATAAAAACTTCTTGCTGTAATTTACCCCTATCCAAAATAAATTGAAGCAATATACCCATATCAAGCGCAGTGGTGGTAAATTGTCCTGCAGGCCGGACATAAGTGGGCATAGCTGGCGCCATACTTCCGTTATCGAAATGGCCCATGGCAAGATCCTTATGCTCATGTTGGGATATAAAATGAAAAGTACTGTTTTTTAATCCAATGGGCTGCAATAAATTTTTATCAAGATAATCTTCATATCGTTCCTTAACAACAGATTCGATCAGTATGCCCAGAAGAGTATACCCCATGTTGGAGTAAGAAAAAACTGTTCCCGGTTTTGCTTCGATGGTCAATACTTCCGGACTTCTTGTATAAAATTCAGAGAGCTCGGTTTGGGGACTGCAACTTGTACTAAAAAAATGCCACAATCGGATATCACTCAGCCCAGAAGTATGGTCGAGTAAATGTCTTATGGTCACCGTCTGTGATTGTTCCCAGGGATTATTGATTGGTAAGTCTGGTAAGTATTTTTTGATCGGATCATCTATATGCAGTTTTTTTTCAGTTGCCAATCTCAATATTCCCAATGCCAGAAGAGTTTTGGTAATAGAGCCAACATTTACTTTAGTATTTTTATCAAGTTTCTCTCCGGTTTTGAGGTTTTTTAATCCGGACGCAAAACATGAAATGTCATGATGATCCACGATGGTATACACCGCTCCAACTAATTTCTGCTCCTGGAGGAGCTGATCTATTTTTGTATGAATAGACTGCCCAAACGCTATTGGGATTGTAAAGAGTAAAATACAGATGCAAATATATTTCATGGTCGTGTGGATATGAAAGAAAAGACAGCTCTGACCGCCGACTTTTGTGATCTTATCACTGCTTAGTAATATTAGTAATAAGTGCCAAAATTAATCTTACCATCTGGTTTCAGCGCTCCAACCTATAAGGTGGTACTTTTTTTTGTTTGTCATGCAAGAATCAGTGGATGGCAATCCAGTTTATATCCTGTCGCTGCTGTGCATCATATCGCAAGAGTGTTCAATCAATCTCAGTCTTTACGACAATAGTTTGTCGGATAATAGTTAAGACTGCAAATTACCGGATTTCAAACTCAGATTTCAGTTGCTATTGGATAAATATTGTTTCCGTCCGCTGTCGTGATGGAATCGTGAAGAGGCTGTGGTATTAAAGGTTTAATATTATTTGGAATAAATCTAAATAATTATTTATTTTGCGCACTTGGATGCACTAAAAACATGGAACTCGATTAAAACTGGCGATAGAGACAGTTTTTTAGCCTTATACGACTCGGTATATACAGCCCTGTTCCGCTACGGATTGAAAATTAATGCCGACCGTGAAGTTGTAAAAGAATCCATCCATATCTTATTCTGTGACCTATGGGAAAAGCGTGAAAAATTACCCATACTAACTACAGATCCAAAATATTATCTCTTTATATGGCTAAAGCGCGTGATCTACAAACAGCGAGCTAATCAAAATATACCACTGGAAGATCTTTTGCACACACCGGTGGAGGATTCGATCGAATCGCAAAAAATTGCCATTGAGGAAACATTGGAACGAGATCAGGCACTACACGATGCGTTGGGCAAGCTGACAAAAAAACAGCATCACTATATTGAGCTAAAATTTTTCCATAATAAGAGTTATGCGGAAATCGCCGACATGGAGAATGCAGCACTAAGAACAGTTTACAACGTCGTTTATGAAGCAATCAAAAAATTAAAGGGTTCATTATCAGTGGTTATTGTTTTTATTTTAAATTTTTCCAAATAAAATAGGTAAAAAAGAGGCCTTTGCGGCACTACTGTGTAAATGTATCATCGAGCAATGGAACAACCTACTTTGGAAGAACTCATCTGTAATGAATCCTTTATCAATTATTGTCTGCAAGCAAGGCTTGAGGATATGGAATATTGGAAACAATGGGTTGACGCAAATCCGCAGCACCGGCAGCTTGTAAAAGATGCGAAAGGACTAGTCGAACTGATGCAGACTGGTCCAAGCCAGACCGAGATCGCTGAGGAGCGTGTTCGGCTTCAGGCCTTTATCCATAATAATGACACTCCGGTACATCGTTTACGAAACTATAGGTGGATTGGCTATGCAGCTGCCAGCCTCTTGTTTGTGTCGATGGCATTTCTATTCCTAAAAAGACAGTCGCCGCTAGCGGAAAATGCCACTCAAACTGAACTTATTAGCCAACTGGTACCGACCGGTAAATATATGAATGTGCTTTTGAGCGATAGTACCAACGTCAAGCTCGGCCCAACGTCTATCATGCGATATCCGAAGAACTTCAATGGTGATAAACGGATCGTGAGCCTCAATGGTGAAGGCTATTTTGAGGTCGCTCATAACGCCCATAAGCCTTTTATTATTCAAACAGGTGAACTTGAAATCAAAGTGTTGGGAACTTCCTTTAATGTATACGCTTTTGAAAACGATAAGCTGTCAAAAATAGCATTGTTTACCGGAATAGTAGAAGTTTCAAACGGAACAAAAAGACTACAGCTCATTCCGGGGCAGGCTATTGTATATCATAAAAACAAAGCAACCTTTAATGTAGAGTCCTTTGATGCAGCTAAAGAAAAGGAAAATATGGCGGGTGTTTTGCATTTTGAGAAGGCCACTTTCAGCGAAATAGGCAAACAGCTGAACCGAAAATATGGAATCATCGTGCCCGACCGACCGGATATCGAACTGATGTATTCGGGGACTATAGGACATGAACCGTTGGAAATGGTGCTCGAAAAACTTTCCATGACAACAGATTATCGGTTCGCCATCGAATCCAATACACTTATCGTTCGTAAAAAATAACATCATATATTTATGTCTTCTAAATCCATCCATAGAAGAGCCCTGCTTCTTGGTGTGCTTCTTTCTTTTCAGGTCTTAGCCGTGGACGCGCAACAGCTAAAGATTGAAGGTAAAAATCAACCCCTGAGGTCTGTTCTGAAGCAGATCGAAGAAAAATCAGGTTACAGTTTTCTCTATGACGAGTCGCAGATCAATGTGGAGCGTCGTATCAATATCGAGGTGAATGGAGCACTTCCACAGGTTCTAAATCAGCTGGAACAGTTGACTTATCTCAAATTACAGGTCTCCGGTAAGAATATCCTGATCAGTAAAGCTTCTGTGGGTGTTTTATCGGGCAAAGTTGTCGATGAGGATGGGAAAGGAATACCATTGGTAACCGTACATCTCAAAGAGCTGAACCAGTATTATTTTACAGATAATAATGGCTCGTTTAGATTCCAGTTTCCGGCCCACCGGCTGAAGTCAGCAAATTTGCAGTTTTCCATGATCGGAAGACAGGGGGCCTCCATGACAACTGTTTTAAGTGGGACAAATAATACGGTTGCTGACATCACATTACCAATTTTGAGTGTAGGACTGGAAGAAATAGCCCTCACTCCCCGGACCAACAGGCGACTGGAAAGCAATAGCTCACTTTATATCAACCGCGAAGTGATCGAACAGTCGGGTGCATTAAGTGTTAATGACTTGTTGAGCCTTATTCCTGGACAAAAGATCGCCGCACCCTCTTTACAACAGGTCCAGCAAGCTAACTTAAGAAGCGCAACATTGAGCACAAATTCTTTTTCCAACAGGGATCCGTTTGCACTCAATAATTCTTTTGGTGTAGCATTGATCATGGATGGTATTGCATTGTCCAACAACGCTAATATGCAGACCTTAAATGCGGGAATTTATGGTATGGGAAATTCTTATGTCAATGGCAAGATATCTGGATTGAGTGGTAGCGACGCCGGTACAGACAACTATACCGGTGATTATACTTTTGGCGGGACCGATCTCCGCCAGATTGCCACAGACAATATCGAGAGCATAGAAATTGCTGCCGGCGTACCTTCTGTGAAGTTTGGGGATATGACCAATGGAGCTATTATCATCAATCGTATTGCGGGCAAGACACCGCTCAATTTTAATGTTCAGCTCCGTGACAATGCAACCGTTTACGGAATGAGCAAAGGCGTTGATACCCGTAAGTTTGGGGCTTTCACCATTGGTGGAAATTTCACCCGCTCCTTTGAAGACAACAGGGACAAGCTGAAATCCTACGACCGTGTAGGTGGAAATATCATGTGGAGTACTTTCGCCGGGAAAGAAAAAGCTTTCACCAATACTTTATCCATAGATTATGGCCGAAACATCGATAAAGTGCGTCGAGACGAGGATGATCCAACAGCAACGGTCATGCGCTTCAAGTCCTATAACTTTGCCATTGGAAGCAGGGCCAATTACCGGATTGACCGAGGTTTTCTTTCCAATATCGGATTGAATGTCCGTTATAGCGAAACCTATCAGAATACATACAAGGAGCAGGACGTCAACGGCACTTATATCATCTACTCAGACGCCACAGAAACGGGAGTCCATCAAGGCCAATATGCAAGCGGGATCTATCAGGCCATTACAAATATTGAGGGTAAGCCCATCGATTTAACGGCACGCCTCGATCTGACGGGCACCTTTCAGACCGGCGACCTGCTGCATCAAGTAAATTTTGGATCATTTTTCAATTACTCAAAAAATATAGGAAAAGGACAGATTGTTGACCCATCCAGACCACGCAACAATACCATAGCAGCAAATGCTGATATTCGTAAAGAACGCTATTATGATGTCTCACGTATTCACGGCCAAAAGCAGCTGGGATTTTATGCAGAGGACCTATTTACGGCGAAAATCGCGCAGCGAGACCTGAACGTCCGTATTGGGACGCGGCTGGACAAATTCGAAAAGTATGTTACATTTTCACCGCGGACGAATATTAACTATGCGATTACCCCAGCGCTGACAGTGGGCGTAGCATATGGCTGGGCAAGTAAGGCGCCGGCATTGGCACAATTGTATCCGGGACCGGTATTTTATGAGATTCCCTTATTTCAGCATACTGCATTTAATGGGGGCAGTGTTGATGAGGCAAATAGCCTTTACCTGATGTATATAGATAAATTTACACCGGATAATAGCACGCTTAAGCCTTCGTTGTCCGAACAGTTTGAATTTTCAGCCACCTATGAATACAAAGATTTTAAATGGGGGCTGAACCTTTATCAAAAAAGGAATTATAGAGATATCGTTACCGTCACCGATTTTGAGAAAGTAGTACTGGACAAATACAACGATAATCCCGATCCCAATGCGGATGTTCCCTATATTATTGAGGGGACAAAACAATATAGGCTATCGCGATTTGTATTTATGAATGCTGATGACAAAAGAACTCAGGGGATCGAATTCATGCTATCTACGCCAAAATGGATGGCCATTGCTACTTCGTTTAGTGTAAGGGCGGGATTGACCAGATCAAACTATAGACCCCTGCAAAACATGGCGACATTTATTAACAACACGGACAACCCCAATCGTGCAGAATCTGCAATATACCCAACACAGCGCAGGACGACTACGGTAAGCAATGCCGCAATTACCTCAAGTACGCATATTCCCAAGGCTAGACTGTTGATCAATTTCACGACCGAACTTAACCTCTTGAATAAAACCAATACCAATGCATCGGACGGCATACCTATCGGCTATTATACACAGGATGGAACCTATCATGCCATAGACAATTTTGATCGCAACAATGTCGATTATGCCCATACGCTAAGGCCTATAGAAGAAATCAACAATCAGAACCAGCCTGCTGTCTATACCAATTTCCACTTAAACGTATCGAAGGAAATCAGCAAACGCCTAAGCCTGGCTTTTCATGTCTATAACGTATTTAACTATCGTCCACAGTATAAACGCTCGGATAATTCCATGATCATTCCGAATGGTAAACCTACCTATGGTGCGCAGCTCAGACTTAAACTATAACGCCATGAAAATCATTATTAAACTTATACTTTTGATCTTTGGCTCCAGCCATCTTTTTATGGCTTGTCAAAAAGATAGCTATCCCGAAAACGGTGCGGTAGACATTTCGTTGAGTACGTCTTACGAAAGTGAAACCTATGTCAATAAGCTGCCGTTGGATGATATCACTTTAAATCTCTATACCTTGAAAGGGAAACTGCTGATGACGGTGAAATCTGATGAAAATGGTGTATTTGAGTTCATGGATCTGGCGCCCAATACATATAATGTTCAGGTCGTGAAAACATTCAGTGCGGCAGAATTCAATCAATTGACGGGACAGCGTGAAGACAATGAGGTCACCTTTAGTTCGGTGATACGCCGTATCGAAGTCGTTAAAGGGTCAGCGCAGACACATTGGGATCTTACTCTCCTGACCGGTAATAGTAATCAGGAGGGCTTGGTGATCAAGCAGATCTATTACGCAGGCTCAGACGCCAATCAAGGCGCCAGTTTTAGAGATCAATTTATTGAAATATATAACAATTCCGATAGCCTTCGCTATGCAGACAGTCTCTATATAGCCGAAGCTTTTGGTGCGACAAATGCGAGCACGACCTATGTATATCAGCCTAATAGCGGACAGTACGACTGGAGCAAGTCGTATCGTATGCCACAGGATATAAATGCCAACAGCGATTATGTCTACGCTCATCTGATCATTCAGCTTCCGGGCAGTGGAAAAGATTATCCGATCCCGCCGGGCGAGAGTATTGTTGTTGCCTCAACGGCTGCCAATCATCAGTCGCCCTATGTAGGGGCCGATGGGGTAGCGATCTCCGTAAAGAATCCGAGCCTCACCATTGACCTCAGCAAGGCAGATTTTGAAGCTTATTATGTGCCCTATCTTGGAAGTACCAAACCTTTGGCATCAGACATCGATAACCCAAATGTACCCAACATACGGCTGATCAACCGGGGCAATGGTGCCGACATGATTATGAACCAGGCAGGTCAACGCAGCTGGATCATTTTCCGTGATCAAAACATGGGACCGGTGAGCGACTGGAAGGGCTTTATGCCGCCATATGCTGATGGACGGGAAAATTTGGGGACAGATTACATCCAGATTCCAATAGTTAATATTTTGGATGGCGTGGAAATTCAGTCATCGACCTCTACACAATATCCGAAACGATTTACAGCAAAAATCGATGCTGGATCTATCGCAGTAGACGGAGGTGCGCGTTCATCAAATTCCGTTATTAGGAAAACAAAAGAGATTATCAACGGAAGAAGAATACTGCAGGATTCTAATAACTCAAGTGATGATTTTGTGTCGATGAAGGCAAATCCAAAGGGGTTTATTGATTAAGTGAAGACAAATGAAAAATTATATTCAAGTTACTTTGTGTCTATTTGTTGTTTTTTTCTCCCAGTTTGAGACCAAAGCGATAGCAAGACAAGATACCGTACTGTATATTCAGCATATTGATCAGGACAGCATACAGTTGCGTTTACGGCAATACGCTGTCGATAACCCGATGTGGCTGGAAAAGAAAGTGCCGCAGCGTTATAGCTTAATTCGCATGGGATACAATTCCACCTCTGGTGATTATCACCGTGCCCAGGACGCACAGCGGGTAAATACGCTGGATTTTGGTTCGGAGGGCGCCGTCACCATCAAGGATGTGCGCTTGTGGGGGCGTTTCAATTATACAAGATCCGTGGAGGATAGCACGCGGTTTGCGCATCAGACCAGAGAAAATCCCTCTTCGCCCTGGTATTTTGGTTCCTATGGTTACAATCATTATGAACGAACGACCTATCGTATCCAGGCGCGGGGACAGCGTTATTTTGCAGACAGAAAATATGCTGTCTTTGGTGGATTCGATTACCAGGTAGCAAATCATTTTAGCAATAATGATCCGAGAGGTAGCATCCGCGTAGCGCAACTTAACGGTACGGTCGGCGGTAGTATGCGTATAGTGAAAAACGTTGATATTGGTATCGAAGGGCGGTATGGTTATGGACAGGAGGACGTTGAAATAGCGTACAAAAACGGAAATTCGGCGACAAGCGCTGTGGAGTCGCCCTACATGAACTATATTATCAGAGGATATGGATGGAAAGTCAGCGACTGGCTCCTGGAGCAGAAGATGTTCTATCAAAATGACATGAAGCGCTTCGGTAGTAAGGTTTACTTGTCATGGAATTCTTCGGTAGGGGACTTTTATGGCAATGCAGCTTATTTACGTGAAGAACAGAAGTATAGGCAAACACTGCGCAACGAGTCCCGCGTCAATGAACTCAGTCAGTATAATTTAAATCGGCTAGACTACAATTTGGTATGGCAGCTGTCAAAAGGAAATCATTCCTATATGGCATCGCTTGATTGGTCCAGCACACGTGGAAAGGACTGGATAACAGAAAGTGGCGATGCACAGAATTATGTTTACCAGAATGACAATGGAGCACTGAATGTATCTTATATGCTGGCCCGGAAGAAGTGGCGACACTACTACGCAGGTAAAATTGGTCTATTGAATGAAATCAGAAGGGATGGCGGCACTGGCACAAGTCTGGACTACGAGCATGTAAACTATCAGCTCCATGGAGCGTGGACCTATACAACTACTGCGAATCAAGAAATAGAATTTGGACTCACAGGTTCTCTTCGCCACAATATAGGTACATCTTGGTCTCTACCGTTAATCAATGAAAATGTATTCCATCAATATGTTTTTTATCATGATATCCTTTACCATCGTGCAAATGTATACGGTGGCAAAGTAAAATTGGGTTTCAAACAACGTTTAAGAAAGGGAAATTTCATTTCTCTGGTAGCAGATTATTATTATCAAAAGGCGGGGCGTTTATCTGATCTGGATCGCACCAATCTTGCCCCTATAGGAACAGTCAGGAAACAGATGAATTTAATGCTGGCATATGGATTTTAAGAGACTGCACTCGATGAAGAAGAAAACACTGATGGTTATAGCTATCTTTATTGCACCTTTGTTGATTTCGGCATTTGCAAATCGCGCTGAGGAGCAGGAAGATCTACAGGAATTGCGCAAACGCTACAGCAGTGGGCGTCAGGAATTATGGCCCAAACCACATATCGACGCATCTGTAAGATCTAATTTTACGGATATCGGGGTATTGCCTCCAGTAAGCTATCCAGCTGATAATCCTTATAGCAAGGAAAAATCGCTGCTCGGGAAGCTATTGTTTTTTGACCCCAGACTTTCAGCATCCAAGCAAATCTCCTGCGCAAGCTGTCATGATCCCCAATTGGGATTTGGAGACGGAAAAAGTCTGGCGCACGGTCATGGAAGACGAGAGGGCAAAAGAAATGCGATGACGCTGTACAATGTTGCATTTTACAGAACTTTTATGTGGGATGGCCGAGCAAAAAGCCTTGAGGATCAAGTGCTGTTGCCGACACAGGATCCTGTGGAAATGAATACGCCGCTGGATACTTTAGTAGCACATGTTAAAGCTGTGCCCGGCTATGCGGGATATTTCGAACAGGCTTTTGGGGACAAACAGATTACACTGCTCCGCATACAACAGGCGCTTGCCACCTTTGAACGTGGTATCGTTAGCTATCCAACAAAATTTGATCGATTTGTGCAGGGACAGGCCGATGCACTGAACGATCAGGAACTTACCGGTCTACATTTGTTTCGGACGAAGGCACGCTGTATAAATTGCCACAATACACCTTTGTTTTCTGACAATCTTTTTCATAATGATGGACAGACACTATACGGGACCAAACAGCAGGATTTTGGCCACTACCATCTTACAGGCAATCAAAAAGACATTGGCGCATTCCGTACACCATCGCTTCGAAATGTAGGCCTGACAGGTCCTTGGATGCATCACGGTAATTTTCCAACGTTGCGTGATGTCGTCGAGCTCTATAATCTTGGCAATCCAGCACCAATACAAAGGCATGTGAAAATTGATGAAAAGACAAGACCCATACATTCACCATTGTTAAAAAAATTGAATTTATCGAGGCAGGAAGTTGACGCTGTCATAGCATTTCTGCAGGCTTTAAGTACACCGACACAACGCCGGATTGCGATGCCGGAACTTCCGCAATAAAAGGTGAAGATCAG
>PJTZ01000204.1_pt1 | contig 22044 bp, 32 predicted proteins | sample 1512131 | NCBI WGS metagenome assembly PJTZ01 (sample SAMN08177679, study PRJNA422409) | Soil metagenome, whole genome shotgun sequencing project. | reverse complement strand
ACTGCATGAGCACTGGCAAATGATATTTACCGGAAACTTCCGTTTCACAATTCATACAAACCAGTTTTGATACTACTAGTTGATTCTCGCAACTTGGGCAAATTGTCGGTAATTTCATCATACAACCTTCTTTTTTCAAATATAAAATAAATTATATTAAAATAAATATAAATATATTTAAACATATACTTACTATTATTTACAAATGAGGTGTATCCCTAAACTTTGCGCCCTTTTAAGATAATAAACCTCCAGTATAATGTCGACGTCGCCACGCTCTAATTCCCGATTTCCCGTTAATAATCGTAAATTCGCAAAATTTTAGTCAAATGAGAAAAGCACTTGGTTATATTCTTACGCCTATATTTTATATCTGCTTTGCTGTGTCATTGCTAATTTTTCACCCCATTCAATGGCTTTGTTTTAAACTTGGCGGATATGCTATGCACAAAAAAAGCGTCGATCTTTTAAATGGTTTTTTGGTTGCCTGTAACTACACGCTATTTAATCGAACAAGATTTATCGATAACAAAAGCATTCCAACGGGAAGACCGGTTATTTTTGTCGCCAATCACCAAAGTACATTTGACATTCCTCCCATGATATATTTTTTACGGCGGTTCCACGGAAAATTCATTTCCAAAATTGAACTTGCCAAGGCAGGAATCCCAAGCATATCATACAATTTAGTACATGGTGGCGCAGCGAACATAGATCGTAAAGACCCAAAGCAATCCATTGCCGAAATTTTAAAACTGGCAAACAACATGAAAACCAAAAACTGGTCAGCTTTTATTTTTCCAGAAGGAACGCGCACAAAAACAGGTAAGATGAAAGCTTTTTCTGTAGGAGGAATCGCCACCCTCTTGAAGAAGAATCCCAATGCACTCGTAGTTCCCATTGCTATTAAAGGTTCTTATTTAATGGTAAAATACGGGATGTATCCATTACGCCCCTTCACCTCCATGAGCTGGGAAGTGTTAAACCCATTGGATACGACCGGGCTGAATGCTGAGGAGATTGTCAAGAAAGCTGAAGAGGTTATCAAAGAAAAAGTAGAAGCTTAATGAAGTTAATTGACCCTTCTACCCTTCCAATCGTATTTTCCAACATTGCCTGCCACCCCTATATATACAAGGTAAACAGCATGAATAAATGACAACGGGAACAAATTCACCAACAAAGGATGTCTATTTACCAGACCACAAAGCGGATAAATAAAGGCCAATTCCGCAAGCACTTTCATTACAAACGCCACGAGAAACAACACATTGACATTCGGTAAATCAATAATAAATTGCATTAAGCCCGCAATTAACGACAAATTGAACAACCATATACTGACACCTAACCAGACAACCCGCTTGTCTCTATATTTTGTACTCTTGGAAGCCCAACGTCTCCGTTGACTGATAAATCCAGAAAGTGTAGCTTTCGCATCAGTATATACAATAGCATCTTTAGATTTGCAGAACCCTATTTTTTCTGCGTATTTTTCTGCAACCTTATGTAAGAACAATTCATCATCACCGGAAGCAAGATTATCTATACCATTAAAACCACCCATTTCGTAGAACAAATCTCGTCGATACGCGAGATTTGCCCCGTTACAAGTCGTCGGATTCTTATTGCCAATACCAGCTGCTCCTAAACCGATAAGATATAAAAACTCTAACGTCTGAAGTCGTTCGAAATAGCTTTTCTCTTCGGAGTAAGCTACAGGTGATGAAACCATATAAGCACCTGTCTCCTCAAAATAGCTAACCACCGTACGTAGCCAGTTTGTTCCCATACGGCAATCTGCATCGGTGGTCACAATGATTTCGCCTGAAGCTTGTGCTATAGCACGGCTAATCGCCAGTTTTTTGTAAGAATTTAACTTATCGCCCTCATTCAATTGCAATAAAGTAACACCTCGTGAGGCATAAGATGCGACTATCGCAGCCGTATTATCAGTCGAATGGTCATCCACAACAATAATCTGTAAAAGTTCTTTTGGGAAGTCTTGATTGACGATACAATTTAAAGTACGGGCTATATTATCTTCTTCATTCCGGGCGGCAATTAGCACCGAAATCGGTGTATGGACAGTTGTTTGTTGGGGTTTAAAATAAGGGATTTGCATCCATCCGCGTAGCATGTAAAATACTAAAACGACATACACTACCGTCATGGTGACGAGAAAGATATCAAGACTTGTTGCCACCCACATAATTTACATTTAATACAAATACGGATCCCATAATAGCGGGCAGGATAAGATTGACAAACCAAATACAAGAAACAATTGCCATTACAGCTATTTCCTGCGTTGTAATATAACTATACAAATTGCTTGCAACAAAACTGCGCACACTGAAATCGAAAATATCGAGTGATGGTACGGCAGATTGGACGAAAAACAGGATAAAAATCATCAACACCATCGAAACAAATGGCAGCTCGGGCAAAAAGACCAACATTAGCACGACATATTGTGAAGTAAATATCATAAAGCGCAACAACGAGAGGAGCAAAACATGTAAAAGCTCTCGCGTAGTGAAATCTTCCAATATGGAGAAGAACGGTTTGATCTTACGTAAAAACTTAAATTTACCGACGAGATAATCTACCCAATGCACATTGAAATAAAGTACAACAAATGCCACTGCATAAATTATCGCCAATAACCAAACCCCAAATTTGACACTATCCGGTGTCGGCAGATAAGTGGCGACAAACCAGGCGATACTCAAAGAACCAAATACACTCGTGAGAACCAGCTGCGCAAAGAGTCCAACACCCATTGCTATCGCGCCTCTTGCTCTACTGCGCGGCTTTAAAAGAAGAATACGGCCTCCATATTCACCTATCCTATTCGGTGTGAATATCGCCCATGTAAGTCCGCAAAAGACTGATCTTATAGCTTTCCACCAACTAATCAACTCGATCCGTCGACTGAGATATTTCCATTTGACGACCTCAATTGCCCAATTCATCAACATCATCACCACAACAACGGCTAGCGTCGCTCGGACCGTCCATGGATCTATACTTTGCAATAAGGTTTTAAATTCCCGGAGGTTCTGCTGGTTATTGACCTTGGAAACAATGAACCAGGTCGCCAATCCTATAATTGCCAACTTAATTCCCAGATTAAGATATTTCTTTTGCTGTTTCGTCAACTATTTAAAATAAAAGCACAATGTTACTAAATTTTCATTAGAATAAATCGTTTATTCATTACCTTGTTTATTTAAGGTATTCATGCTGCCTTTGGCGGTTTAATAGCAAAATGGCTCATACGGTCTTACGAATTAGTTACAGATAAGAGGGAGTTAAACTTAAAATCGTAATATTGCAACATGCAAAGAGAGAAGGCTAAAGAACGTATAATTTTGGGAATTGATCCCGGAACTGTTGTTATGGGGTATGGGTTGGTGAAGCAGACGGGACAAAAAATATCACTTTTAAGCTTGGGCGTCGTTAAAATGGGACATTTGGACGATCAAGGATTAAAACTCCAGCGTATCTTTAAGAAAACCATGTCCCTTATACAAGAATACCAGCCGGATTGCGTCGCGCTGGAAGCACCTTTCTATGGAAAAAATATTCAAGTTATGCTAAAACTCGGAAGGGCGCAGGGTGTTGCAATGGCAGCTGCGCTGAGTGTAGACATTCCTATCTTTGAATACTCCCCACGTAAGATAAAGCAATCTGTCACCGGAAATGGTAGCGCCAGTAAGGAACAGGTAGCTGCCATGCTAAAAACAATCCTACAATTCAATGAGACCCCCGAATTCTTGGATGCGACAGATGGACTGGCCGTCGCCGTATGTCATGCATTCCAGCAAAATAGCAGTATGGAGAAAAAGAGCTATTCGGGTTGGGAAGCCTTTGTAAAAGACAATCAGCGTAGGCTACGCTAAATCAGAGCTTCACCTGCCGAATGACATTCTTCACATTAAGCTCCACAATATCTGTCATGGATTTACAATCCAGATAGGCCTCATTATTATAAAATGCCCCGTATCCTTCTCTTAATCTTTTAATGTTTTCAGGTGTAGATAGTTCCTGCAATTTCGAAGCGTCTCGCAGATCTTTAATCCGATGCCGTTCGCTCCGTACTCGGTGCACAATAGACGAGCACTCTTCCTGTTGATATTGGAGTACAGTTTTTTCATTTAAATGTTCCATCGCTAATTTCACATATGGAAAATTCTCCTTAAAATACTGGGGCATGTATACTTTTGGGTTGCCTTCATAAAACTGCTGATCAAAATCAATCGCCCGGATACGGAACTGGAAATCATCGAAATCCGGCGTAATCTGCATAACAAAGTTATATGCACGCATATCCCCAAGCAGGGAAATAATACAACGTTCATTAAACTTTACAAATTCCTTTGCGATACGGGTTTGGTTATACTCCGGATTATGTATGCCAAATTTACTGAACACATCTCCCGGTATACCAACAATATGCTCCTCCACTAATGTATCACGGTCTACAAGATAGTTTACTTGATTAGGTGAAAGAATCTCCTCTAGTTCCAGCCCATATATTCGGGAGGCATCCGCCTGTTTGATATAAAAATAATCGTATACATCATTTAGCCTATTGATAATGCGCACCCGGAAAGGCTTCGTATTTCCGAACGCACAATACTCTATTCTATCGATAATCTTATGCTCTACAATACGCGTATTACCCGATGCTTTAAGTTTCGCATATACCACCCTTAACGCGTCATATAGCTGATCTTGCAAATGAGGTGGATACAACGGCGTTTCCCAGAACGTATCGTTTCCATACTTATCCATCACCGGTACTGTTTCCGAAAAATTCAACAGCTCACTGTATGCCAAGGGCAACTTAGCATCCCGCTGATACATACGTAGGTATTTGTTGAGCCCTGTACCTACCGGATAAATCGGCTTTTTGCGCGATATTTTAACATCTTCAATTTCCATCACGGGTATTTTTCGAAAAATACAAAATTTAGGTCAAAGAAGCTTATTTATTTTTCTATGCTATTCCTTTTAAAAAATACAGAAAAATAGAACATTTACAATAAATGGTCGATTTACTGTAAAAAATAAAATTATATTAAGAAAATACTTAGTATTTTTACAAAAAGATTAAAAAAAGTACAGACACGAGGTTCAAAGAGGTAGCATATAAATGAAGAAACTCCCCGGGGAGAGGAGTTTCTTACGCTAACCAATTATAAACCTATGTTATTTTGAGGGAAGTAACATGCTATTCTGTGACAAAAGTTCTTTTTCAATCCCTTTTTGTTAATACAAATATATAAATACATCAAAATATCTGAAAATTTTATTTTATTTTTATACAAATTTCAAAATAAAGGTAATTTTTTAATAAAAAACACCATTTTTTATGGATAAAAAGTATTCAAATTACGATTTAGACAATTTAGACATACAAATTTTGTCTATTTTAATGGAAAACGCATCAATTCCATACACAGAAATAGCTAAAAAACTAATAGTTTCAGGAGGAACCATCCATGTAAGAATGAAAAAGATGGAAGAGTTGGGAATAATTAAGGGTTCTCAGCTTATTATTAACCCACAAAAAGTAGGTTTTGATATTACGGCTTTCTTAGGGATTTATTTAGAGAAAGGTTCCCAGTATTCTGATGCTGTAAAACAACTACAGGACATAAAAGAGGTCGTCGAACTACATTATTGTACCGGGCAATACAGTATGTTCGCTAAGATTGTATGTCGAGATACCGCACACCTACGTAAAGTATTAAACGAAGACATCCAATCCTTGACAGGTATTCAGCGGACAGAAACTATTATTTCGCTTGAAGAAAGCATAAAAAGGCAAATAACTTTGTAAAAAAGAGAAAAAGGGGCAGAATTCCGCCCCTTTTTCTCTTTTTTACAGGATATTCCTCAATAAATCAATATAAAAAGCAACGCCTTGTTCAATTTCTGTTAAAAATATATACTCATCTGCAGAATGCGATCTAGCCGAATCGCCCGGCCCTACTTTTACAGAGGGAATAGGTAACAATGCCTGATCGCTCATTGTCGGGCTACCGAATGTCTTTGCTCCCAAACTTATACCCGATTGTACAATCGGATGATCCAATTCAATCGTAGAAGGATTGAGCCTTGTGGAACGGGGGGTTACCTTAACCGAAACATGCTGCTTGATGATGTCCAGAACCTCTTGGTTGTTATAAACATCAGTGGTACGTACGTCGACGACAAATGTACAAGATGCCGGCACGACATTATGCTGTGTGCCACCATTTACGACAGTAACAGACATCTTTACAGGACCTAAGTGAGATGAAACTCTCGGAAATTGAAAGGTACGAAACCAATTTATCGCCTCCATCGCCTTATAAATGGCGTTCTCTCCCTCCTCCCGCGCGGCATGTCCAGCAATACCAACAGCCTCACAATCCAACACCATCAGCCCTTTTTCTGCCACAGCCATATGCAGTTGGGTAGGCTCCCCAACAATAGCAAAATCGAACCGCCCGATATGCTTTATTGCTTCCTCAACGCCATTTTTTCCCGAAATCTCCTCTTCTGCAGATGCTAATAAACAAATATTATAGCGTAAATCCTCTTGTTCATAATAATACAAGAATGCGGCTGTTAACGATACTAGACACCCTCCAGCATCGTTGCTTCCCAAACCATATAGCTTACCTTCCATCACCGTCGGAACAAACGGATCTTTTGTATAGCCGCTATTCGGTTTTACCGTATCGTGATGGGAATTCAACAGGATACTAGGTTTCGAATCGTCTCTGTATTTATTATAAGCCCACACATTGTTACCTAGACGTTCATACACCACCCCCCTTTCATGAAAAAAACGACACAACAAATCTGCTGTGTCGTTTTCTTCTTTGCTAAAAGAGGACAGAGCTATCAATTGCTTCAATAGCGACGTCGCTTCTTCTATCAAACGGGCTACACTCTTACTCATTATATAGCCCCCCTGCCTTTTCTGCGGACAGTTTTATTCCTTTTATGAATGCCGAACTGAATCCATTATGCTCCATTTCGTTCAACCCTGCAATCGTACACCCTTTAGGTGAAGTCACCTTATCAATCTCTCCTTCTGGGTGATTTTGTGTTTGCAATAGTAAGTCTGCCGCACCTTTAGCTGTTTGTACAGCCATTTTTAAGGCATCATGCGCATGGAAACCTATTTCTACCCCTCCTTGCGAAGCTGCTCGGATAGCGCGTAAGAAAAAAGCGATACCGCATGCGCAAAGGGCAGTTGCGGACGTCATGAGCTCTTCTTGAATAACCACCACAGCCCCCACTGATTCGAATAATTGCTCTACCTTTTTTATTTCTCCGTCCGCAGCATTGTCAGTCGCAATACATGTCATGGACTGTCCAATGGCAATCGCTGTATTTGGCATCGCCCGTACGACCAATTTGTCTGCGCCTAACACTTGTTTGATGTCAGCACAACTTACACCCGACACCACAGAAACAATAATCTGCTCGGCACGCGCGCTATCTTTCACCTCCTCCAATACTTTACGAAGTTGTTGCGGTAGAATAGCCAACACGACGATTTCAGCATCTAAAGCTGCCTGTGCATTATTATCGCTTACTTGAAAGCCGAGCGCCGCCTCCTCTTGAAGATTAACGAGGTTTCTGCGCGTTAGCGTGATATCAGCGGCAATATACTGTCCAGATTTCACGAGCCCTTTGGCAAGGGAAAGTCCAATATTTCCACTACCGATTATCGTAATTTTGCTCATTTTTTAGTCTATTTCGATAACAAACAAGTGCCAAATTCCCCTTGTTGATATTTATGTAGGTTTAAGGCATTACCAATATATACATTTTTCACCCCTTTCCCAAGTGCTTCAAAAGCATTTTCAAGTTTCGGAATCATCCCTTCATAAATCACTTCCTCTGCTTTCAGTTTTTCGAATTCATCGGCTTTTATAGATTTAATGACAGATTCGGGATCATCCACATTACGCAACACACCATCTTTTTCAAAGCAGTAAATTAACTTGGTTTCATAAATCTTTGCCAACGAAACAGCTAACGCCGAAGCAATAGTATCCGCATTGGTGTTTAGTAGTTGTCCCAAGCCATTATGGGTAATAGCTGAAAATACCGGAGTAAAACCTGCTTCCAAAAACTTCTTTATACTAAGGGTATTTACCGAATCTACCAAAATATCCCCAACATATCCATAGTCAATTTCTCGAATAGGACGCTTAATCGCTTTAATTGTATTACCATCTGCTCCGCATAATCCTAATGCATCACACCCAAATTTTTGCAGGGAAGAGACAACATGTTTATTTGTTAGACCTGCATACACCATCGTCGTAACATCCAACATCTGTTTGTCTGTAATACGTCGGCCATCAACCAATTTTGCCTCAATACCTAAATCTGCAGCAATTCGCGTGGCTATCTTTCCTCCGCCGTGGACTAATATTTTTTTGCCTTGTAATGCTGCAAATTTCTCTAGAAAACTTTGCAACTGAACATCGTCATCAATGACATTTCCCCCGATTTTAATAATATGCAACCCACTTCCCATAGATAAATTAAATAATTTTACTTTTTAAGATTTTCCAACATACGTTTTAATACTACTTGGGCTGCCCACACACGGTTACCCGCCTCTTTGATAACTAAAGAATTGGGGCCATCGAGAATCTCTGAGGACAGTTCTAAATCTCGTCGCACAGGCAAACAATGCATCACTTTCGCATCATTCGTCAAGCCTAATTTCTCATTGGTCATCAGCCAGTCCCCCTCCACGGGATAAACCTGTCCATAATCATGATAAGACGACCAGTTTTTTACATATACAAAATCAGCTTCCTCCAAAGCACGATCTAAATCGTTCACAATGCGCGCTCCCGTTGTAAATTCTTCGCTCAATTCATATCCTATAGGATGCGCAATGGTGAAATCAACCAGATCTTGTTCCTGCGCCTTGCACATCCATTCTGAAAAAGAATTCGGAACGGCTTGAGGCAATGCTTTTACATGAGGTGCCCAAGCCAGCACAACTTTAGGTTTAGTCACCTTTTTATGTTCGGTAATGGTAATTAAGTCCGTTAAACTTTGTAAAGGATGGCGTGTAGCACTTTCCAAAGAAACCACCGGAACACGACAAAATTTCACAAACTTATTAAACAGTTCCTCTGTATAATCAGCTTCTTTATCTTTCAAGCTCGGGAAAGAACGTAAGCCTAAGATATCGCAATATTCACCCATTACAGCAGCAGCTTCCCGGATATGTTCCACTGTTGTTCCGTTCATGATTACGCCATCTTGGGTTTCCAATGCCCAGCCTTCTTTATCCATATTGATGACCATCACATCCATACCGAGGCTCATTGCCGCTTTTTGGGTGCTTAACCGCGTACGCAGACTTGGATTCAGAAACACCAAACCTAATGTTTTGTTCTCACCCAGTTCCCGCCAATTATATGGATTGGCTTTCAACGACAATGCTTCTTGCACAACCGAATCTAAATCATCAATATCAGCAACTGAAAAAAATTTGTCCATCTTTCAAGGTTAAAAGTGACCAATGATCAATAATCAATGGCCAGTGTTGAATATCTAAATTAGTATAATAAAGTCTTCAATTTTAAGACGCTTTCAAACGTTCGTCAAGTGCAGTTAAAAATATATCTGCAATATCCTTTGTGATATTCAGAGCAGGCAAAATCCGAATAATATTAGGTTTAGCTTCTCCCGTAAAAATTCTATTCTTTAACAGTAGATCTTTTTTCACATTCGATAATTCGTCCGGCAATACCACTCCGATCATTAACCCTCTACCTCTTACCTCTTCCACTTTATCAAACTTTTTCAATTCCGTGATGAGATAGTTCCCAACATTTTGTGTATTCCCCAATAAATTCTCCTGCTTCATCACGTCTAGTACGGCGATTGCCGCGGCACATGCGAGATGATTACCACCAAAAGTTGTCCCTAACATACCAAAAGAAGCTTTAAATTTAGGTGATATGCTGATAGCACCAATAGGAAATCCATTTCCCATTCCTTTCGCCATGGAATAAATATCTGCGTCTACACCAGCATAATCTTGTGAATAAAAATCACCGGTACGGCCATAGCCACATTGTACGGCATCTGCAATAAACACCGTTCCATACTGATCACAAAGTGAACGGATCAGCCGCAGGAAAGAAACAGAAGCTTCCCGTATTCCACCTACGCCTTGTATACCTTCGATGATCACAGCAGAAATTTCATCACCAAAATCTTGAAAAGCCCGAGTTAATGCCTCTTCATCATTAAAGGGGAGAAACACCACGTTGTCCGTCTGGTTAACAGGTGCAACAATAGCGGGGTTATCTGTCGCCGCCACAGCCAACGAAGTACGTCCGTGAAAAGCCTTGGTAAAAGCGATAATCTTTTTACGCCCGTTGTGGAACGACGCTAATTTTAATGCATTTTCATTAGCTTCCGCTCCTGAATTACACAGAAACAAAGCATAATCATCTTTGCCCGACATCTCGCCCAACTGTCGTGCTAACTGTTTCTGCAAAGGAATTTCCACGGAATTTGAATAGAATCCGATTTGATTCAGTTGCTTGGTGAGGGTTTCTACATAATGTGGATGGCTGTGTCCGATGGAGATCACCGCATGCCCACCATATAGATCAAGGTACTCCGTACCGGCTGCGTCCCAAACGCTAGACCCTTTTGCTCTAACTATATTAATAGGGTTTATGGGATAAACATTAAATAAATCCATGTATGAAAAAAATAAACGGGTATGGATAAAATACTATACGCAAATATAACGTAACGTGCTGAAAATAATAAGTAAATATGAAATAAAAAAGCCCGTCAAGATGTTTGACGGGCTTTTCATTAATGAGATAAAATATTAATCTTTTTTCTCTTCTGTATCCGAAGATTCCTCTGTTGCAGGAGTCTCTTCCGCCGCAGGAGTTTCCTCTGCTGCTGCTTCTGCTTTAGGAGCTTCTTCTTTAACTTCTTCCGTCGCTTCCACTTCTTCAGCTACTTCAACCTCAGCTGCTTCAACTTCAGCAGTTTTTTCAGTAGCTTTCTTTTTACCACCACGTCGGCGAGTTGTTTTCTTCTCGGCTTTCGCTGTTTGACCGTAAACTTCGTTGTAGTCGACCAATTCGATGAATGCCATTTCCGCGTTGTCACCAAGACGGTTTTCCAACTTGATGATACGTGTATAGCCACCTGGACGAGAAGCTACTTTTTCCGAAATTTCGCGGAATAAGATTGTAACTGCTTCCTTGTCTTTTACGTAGGAGAATACCGTACGGCGAGAATGCGTCGTATCATTTTTTGATTTTGTAATCAACGGCTCTACGTACTTACGCAACGCTTTAGCTTTAGCCAAAGTTGTTGTGATACGCTTATGCTTGATCAATGAAGTCGCCATATTGGCTAACATCGCCTTACGGTGACTGTCAGTGCGCCCTAATTTGTCTACTTTTTTTCCGTGTCTCATTTTTTTGTGTTTTTGTGCGTACCGTCTGGCAAACCAGGGAATTACGCAACAGGTCGCTTATTTGTTAATTTAAATATTATTCTTCGTCCAACTTATATTTGGATAAATTCATGCCGAACGACAAACCTTTCGATTTAACTAGCTCTTGAATTTCGCTCAATGATTTCTTACCGAAGTTACGGAATTTCAACATATCCGCTACGTCGTAAGTCACCAGCTCTGCCAATGTACGGATATCTGCTGCTTTCAAACAGTTCAACGCACGAACAGAAAGATCCAGATCAACCAACTCCGTTTTCAAAATTTTACGCATATGCAAAATTTCCTCGTCAACAACTTTGGTTTCCTCTTTTGTTTGCGACTCTAACAACATATTTTCGTCAGAGAATAACATAAAGTGCTGGATCAAAATTTTGGCTGCTTCTTTCAAGGCCTCCTCAGGATGAATAGAACCGTCGGTAGAAATATCCAACAACAATTTCTCATAGTCAGTTTTCTGTTCTACCCGATAGTTCTCGATAGTGTATTTTACGTTCTTAATTGGCGTGTAAATAGAATCTACAGCGATAAAACCTACCGGACCGTCTGTAACTTTATTTTCTTCAGCATTTACATAACCACGTCCTTTAGCTACTGAAAGCTCTACCTCTATAGTAACTGAATTATCCATGTTACAGATAACTAAGTCAGGGTTTAAAACCGTAAAATTATTGGAGAACTTCGTAATATCGCCCGCTTTAAATTGATCTTGACCATTGATAACGACAAAGATCTTTTCACTATCACCTTGTTCACCGGTTTTCTTGAAACGAACTTGTTTCAAGTTCAAAATGATTTCCGTAACATCTTCAACAACCCCTTTGATAGTAGAAAACTCGTGCGAAACGCCTGAAAACCTTACCGACGTAATTGCATATCCTTCTAATGAGGACAATAAAATACGGCGCAAAGCATTACCAATAGTTACACCAAAACCAGGCTCTAATGGACGAAATTCGAAAGTACCATCAAAATCAGTTGATTTTTGCATGATAACTTTATCCGGTCTTTGAAATGCTAAAATTGCCATTTATTTTCTTTTAAAAGTTTTTATTATTAACGTAAAATATAATAAGAGTAAGCCTAACCTTTCTAGACTAGGCTCACTCCTATTAATTACTATTTAGAGTACAACTCTACGATTAAGTTTTCTTTAATGTTCTCTGGAATATCAACTCTTTCCGGGAAAGAAACGAACGTTCCTGTTAATTCATTAGCGTTCCACTCTAACCAGCTAAATTTGTTGATCTTTCTTCCTTCTACAGAAGCTACGATAGCTTCTAAAGATTTAGAGCGCTCGCGAACGGCAATTACATCGCCTGGACGTAAGCTATATGATGGAATGTTAACGACTTCTCCGTTAACGGTAACATGTTTGTGTGAAACCAACTGACGAGCTGCTGCGCGTGTTGGAGCAATACCTAAACGGTAAACAACATTATCTAAGCGAGCTTCCAATAATCTCAAGAAGTTCTCACCTGTGATACCTTGTTTTGCTGATGCTTTTGCAAACAATGTACGGAACTGACGCTCCAAAACACCGTAAGTATATTTTGCTTTTTGTTTTTCCAACAACTGAATAGCATATTCAGATTGTTTACCTCTTCTTTTTGACGGACCGTGTTGTCCTGGAGGATAATTCTTTTTTTCTAACGCCTTATCAGGGCCGAAGATAGGCTCTCTGAATTTACGTGCGATTTTGGACTTAGGTCCTGTATATCTTGCCATTTTTTCTCTCTGTTTGAAGTATCTATCAGCCTATAGCTGACGAATCTTATCTTAAACAATAAAAATTATTAAACTCTTCTGCGTTTTGGAGGACGACAACCGTTGTGTGGAAGTGGGGTGATGTCTTTGATCGTAGTCACATCGATTCCAACAGTCTGTAACGTACGGATAGCTGACTCACGTCCAGCACCTGGTCCTTTCACAAAAACTTCTACTTTACGTAAACCTAGGTCATGTGCAACTTTACCACAATCCTGAGCAGCTTGACCAGCAGCATACGGAGTATTCTTTTTAGAACCTCTGAAGCCCATTTTACCAGCTGATGACCATGAAATAGTTTGACCTTGATTGTTTGTCAAAGTAATGATGATGTTGTTAAAGGTAGCGTTAATGTGAGCTTGACCAACAGGCTCGATAACAACGATACGCTTTTTAGTAACCTTTTTACTTTTAGCCATTTCTTAATTATTATTTAGTAGCTTTTTTCTTGTTTGCAACTGTTTTACGTTTACCTTTACGGGTACGAGAGTTGTTTTTTGTACGTTGACCACGAAGGGGTAAATGTTTACGGTGACGTAAACCACGGTAACAACCGATGTCCATCAAACGTTTGATGTTCAACTGAACCTCAGAACGCAAAGCACCTTCAACTTTAATTTCGTCGTTGATGATGTTACGGATGGCTGTCAATTGATCATCATTCCATTCAGATACTTTAACATCCTCACTGATACCTGCTTTTTTCAAAATATAAGCCGCAGTTGAACGACCGATACCGAAAATGTAGGTAAGGCCTATTACGCCTCTTTTGTTTTTAGGTAAATCTATACCTGCTATCCTTGCCATATAATACTTTAAGCGATTATGTTAATAAACTACCCTTGACGTTGCTTGAACTTAGGGTTCTTTTTGTTGATTACAAAAACCTTTCCTTTGCGACGGATAACCTTACAATCCGCGCTACGTTTTTTTATTGATGCTCTAACTTTCATTGTTGTAGTATTTTAAAAGCCAATTATACCGGAAAGAAAAACAACCGCTATTTATAGCGATACGTAATCCTCCCCTTTGTCAAATCATAAGGAGACATTTCCAACTTAACTTTATCTCCAGGTAGAATCTTAATATAGTGCATACGCATCTTACCGGAAATATGCGCGATAATTTCGTGCCCATTTTCTAATTCTACACGGAACATCGCGTTAGAAAGCGCTTCTTTAATTATACCGTCTTGTTCTATTGAGGCTTGCTTAGCCATATATCCTAACTTAATTTACTTTTTTAGCCTGTACAAACAGGAGTGCAAAGATAAATAAAAAATATTGAAAACCAACTACTTTTTACCCAAAACTTCTTCCACGTGTTCAAAAGTCAACAGTACATCCGGAGTACCTTTTCTGATCGCAACCATTTGTTCAAAATGCGCAGATAGCTTCCCATCGATAGTACTTACCGTCCATCCATCGTCCCAAAACTTTACCCCTGCTTTGCCAGCGTTGATCATCGGCTCAATACAAATGACCAAGCCAGTCTCTAACTTAGGCCCATAACCACGTCTTCCATAATTTGGTACCTCCGGCTTTTCATGTAGATGCAAGCCTACGCCATGTCCCACCAATTCTCTAACTATACCATAATTGTAAGGAGCGACGTGTTCCTGCACAGCGAATGAAATATCGCCCACACGTCTGCCAGAGATCGCCTGTTCTATACCTTTATATAAAGCAGCTTTCGTGACATCCAGCAATTGCTGTGCTTCTGCTGAAATTTCGCCTACACCAAAAGTATATGCAGAATCGCTAATGAAACCCTTCAGATTAACACCTCCGTCCACCGAAACAATATCGCCTTCTTTCAGTATATAATCACTCGGAAATCCATGAACAATCTGATCGTTCACAGATATACAAAGCGAATAGGGAAAACCTTGATAGTTCAGAAAAGCAGGTGTACCACCATGGTCATGGATAAAATCATAGGCTAACTTATCCAGCGATAAAGTGGTGATTCCAGGTTCTATTTCCTTTGCAATTTCACCAAGCAATAACGAGAGCACCTTTGCGGACTCTCGTATTTGCTCGATTTGTTCTTCTGTTTTATAATAAGCTTTAGACATTTATTTATTAAAGTGCTGATTGATCGATGCCTTCTACTGTAGCTGTCGAACGTCCCTTTACCCTTCCTGTCTTCATCAATCCATCATAATGACGCATCAACAGATGGCTCTCAATCTGCTGTAATGTATCTAGCACTACACCCACCAAAATCAATAAAGAAGTACCGCCATAGAAATGTGCAAATTGATTATTCACACCTAATTTAGCGGCTAAGGCAGGCAGTATGGCAATAATCGCAATGAATATTGCTCCCGGGAAAGTAATACGTGAAATGACGTTATCGATAAAGATATTCGTATCATAACCCGGCTTAATTCCAGGAATAAAACCACCATTCTTCTTCATGTCTTCAGACATCTGCTGCGGGTTTACCATAATTGCGGTATAGAAAAATGTAAACGCGATAATGAGAACAGCAAATGTTACATTGTAAGCAACAGATGTATAGTTACTCAATGATGCTAAAAAATCAGACTGTAAATCCGGGAAAAACTGGGATAAAGCCATTGGCAAGAACATAATAGCTTGCGCAAAGATAATAGGCATAACGCCCGCAGCATTCACCTTTAAAGGAATATACTGGCGCACGCCGCCCACTTGTTTATTACCAACAATTTTCTTAGCATATTGTACGGGAACTTTACGGATCCCCTGCACCACTAAGATGGCAAAAATCACAACAAAGAAAAGCGCGACAAATTCCAATAAGAACGGAATAGGCCCGCCACCACTAGGACTCATACGAGATCCCCACTCTGCCACGATACCTGCTGGTAACTGCGCAATGATACCCGCCATAATAATTAAGGAAATACCATTACCAATACCTTTATCTGTAATTTTTTCACCAAGCCACATCACAAACAAGGTACCTGCTGTCAATACGATTGCAGAAAGAATAGTGAACATTGGCTCAGCTAATGTCTTCGCTTCTGCAGGAACTTGTGTTTTCACATAAGCCACTGCCTGAACCAACGTAATCGCCAATGTCAGATAACGCGTAATCTGTGTCATTTTTTTACGACCCGATTCGCCTTCTTTTTGCATTTTCTGAAATGCAGGAACCGCTATCCCCAATAACTGAACAACGATTGATGCAGAAATGTAAGGCATTACACCCAAAGCGAAAATTGCCGAGCGAGAGAATGATCCTCCGGCAAACATATTAATTAAGTCCAATATGCTGTTTCCTTCGCTACTTCTAGCCACTAATGCATCAGGGTTGACACCCGGTAGAACCACGTGACAACCAATACGGTAGATAAGAAGAAGAAGCAATGTCGTAATAATACGATTGCGCAAATCTTCTATTTTCCATATATTGGTTAAGGTTGTGATTAGTTTCTTCATGTAATTTTATAGTTTTTCGATAGAACCACCTGCAGCTTCAATAGCTTTCTGCGCCGAAGCAGAAAAAGCGTGAGCCTTAACTTCTATTTTAGCAGTTAACTCACCACGACCTAAGATTTTCACCAAGTCTTTTTTGGCTACCAATCCATGCGTTTTTAACGTATCGAAGTCAATAGCTGTTAAGTTGTGCTTGGTTATCAGCTCTTGCAAGACGTCTAAGTTAATTCCTTTATACTCGACGCGATTCATGTTTTTGAAACCAAACTTAGGTACACGACGTTGCAAAGGCATTTGACCGCCTTCGAAACCGATCTTTGTAGAATGTCCTGAACGTGAACCAGCACCTTTGTGCCCACGGGTCGATGTACCACCGCGTCCGGATCCTTGACCTCTACCGATACGTTTTCTGTTCTTAACAGAGCCTTTAGCTGGTTTTAAACTACTTAAATTCATTTTGTCTTAAAATGTTGTGTTACGCCTTCGCTCTCACTAAACAGGTCGTAACGATGAATAATTAATTAATAAACGGAATGGAAAGAATCCGAAATCCTTTCCATTCACTATTCAATTTAAACTGTCTCTATCGCTACCAAGTGGTTGACTTTTCTTACCATACCGATAACAGATGGTGTAGCTTCAACCTCTACCGAGTGATTGATACGTTTCAAACCAAGGGCTTGAATAGTTCTCTTTTGGCGCTCGCTTCTGTCGATAACGCTCTTTATCTGGGTGATTTTGATTTTTGCCATGATAATTAACCGTTAAATACTTTGTTTAAATCGACGCCGCGGTTTTGGGCAACTGTGTATGCATCACGAAGCTTTACTAATGCGTCAACTGTTGCTTTCACGACATTGTGCGGATTGGATGAACCCAATGATTTCGCTAATACGTCCTTAATACCCGCACTCTCCAATACGGCACGCATTGCACCACCTGCCAGTACTCCTGTACCGTCAACAGCTGGTTTAATCAAAACGCGACCTCCGGAGAATTTGCCATGTTGTGCATGAGGAACTGTACCATTGATGATAGGCACTTTAATCAAGTTCTTCTTCGCATCATCGATACCCTTGGTAATAGCTTCAGTAACCTCTTTTGCTTTACCAAGACCGTATCCTACGATACCATTTTCATCACCCACAACAACGATAGCAGAGAAACTGAAGGTACGACCACCTTTAGTCACTTTCGCTACGCGCTGGATGCTCACTAAGCGATCTTTTAATTCAATTTCGCTTGATTTTACTCTTTTTATATTGCTTACTGCCATGTTCTTATTGATTAAAAGTCTAAACCGCCTTCGCGAGCACCTTCAGCCAATGATTTCACACGGCCATGGTATAAGTACCCATTACGGTCAAAAACTACTTTGCTAATACCTGCTGCTACAGCTTTCTCCGCCACTAATTTACCTACAGCTTTCGATTGCTCAATTTTCGTACCGCTTGCGGCAAAATCTTTAGAGCTTGAAGACGCTGAAGCTAAAGTTTTTCCAGCCACGTCATCGATAACCTGAGCATAAATACCTTTGTTACTTCTAAAAACGGATAAACGTGGACGCTCAGCCGTTCCAGTCAGGCTTTTTCTTATTCCTTTTTTGATTCGCTCTCTGCGAGATGTTTTATTTCCTGCCATGGTTATTATTTTTTAGCTGATTTACCTGCTTTTCTTCTTAATACTTCACCTGCAAACTTAACACCTTTTCCTTTGTAAGGTTCAGGCTTACGGAAGCCACGGATTTTCGCAGCGATCTGACCGATCAACTGCTTGTCTGCACTTTCCAAAGTAACGGTAGGGTTTTTACCTTTTTCTGAAGTAGTTGTTACTTTAACTTCCTTTGGCAATATGAAAACAATCGGGTGAGAGAAACCTAAGGCTAACTCTAGTGTGTTACCTGTACTTGTTGCACGGTAACCTACACCGACTAGTTCTTGTGTAGTTTTATAACCTTCCGTAACACCAACAACCATGTTATTGATTAAGGCACGGTACAAACCATGTAATGATTTGTGTCTTTTTTGTTCGGTAGGGCGTGTAACTACGACTTGACCATCTTCTTGTTTAACGGTAATGTCGTTATCTACCTGTTGTGTTAATTCGCCTTTTGGACCTTTTACTGTTACCAGATTCTTATCTGATACCGTGATCGTCACTCCCGAGGGAATGGCGATAGGCGCTTTTCCAATTCTTGACATTTCTTTTGTGTTTTTTACCTAGATTAATAAACGTAACATAAAACTTCACCACCTACGTTTTGTAGACGGGCCTCTTTATCTGTCATTACTCCTTTGGAAGTAGACAGAATCGCGATACCCAAACCATTCAAAACACGAGGCATGCTGTCAACACCTGCATACTTTCTTAAACCAGGTTTACTCACACGTGTCAATGTGCGAATAGCCGGAATTTTGCTAATTGGATGGTACTTCAAAGCTATTTTGATGCTACCCTGAGGATTGTTTTCCTCGAATTTGTAATTAGCAATGTAACCTTTATCAAAAAGAACTTTGGTAATTTCTTTTTTAAGGTTCGATGCAGGAATTTCAACAACCCTGTGGTTGGCCTTGATGGCATTCCTTACTCGTGTAAGGTAATCCGCTATTGGATCTGTATTCATTATATAATTGAAATTATGACAATGGTTTCCGTGACTAACCGAAGCCAAAGACCTGTCGTCCGTTAATAAATATTTTCGAAACGAAAAAAAACCCGACAAATCCTAGTCGGATTTGCCCGGGCAAAAGTAAATGTTTTTTTTCTGATTACCAAGAAGCTTTTTTCACTCCCGGGATTTTACCGTCCAATGCCATCTCGCGGAAAGTTACACGGGAGATACCAAATTGACGCATATATCCTTTAGGGCGACCAGTTAGTTTACAACGGTTGTGCAAACGTACTGGCGAAGCATTCTTTGGTAATTTATCTAAAGCTGCATAATCTCCTGCAGCTTTCAAGGCCGCACGTTTCTCTGCATATTTAGCTACCAATTTCTGACGCTTGATTTCGCGTGCTTTTATTCCTTCTTTAGCCATTGTTGTTTGTATTTTGATTTTTGAACGGTAAACCGAATTGTTTCAACAACTCCAAAGCCTCTACATCATTGTCAGCCGAAGTTACAAAAGTGATATCCATACCTTGGATTTTATTGATCTTGTCAATATTGATCTCTGGGAAAATAATCTGCTCAGTGATACCCAAATTATAGTTACCTCTTCCGTCAAAACCTTTCTCATTGATACCACGGAAATCGCGGATACGAGGCAAAGATACAGATACCAAACGGTCAAGGAATTCGTACATATTGTTGTCACGCAATGTTACACGTGCACCAATAGGCATTCCTTTACGCAATTTAAAGTTAGAGATATCTTTCTTTGATTTCGTAGAAACTGCTTGCTGACCAGTAATTAAAGTTAACTCCGATATAGCGTTGTCAATTAATTTTTTATCAGCTGTAGCAGCACCGATACCTTGCGATACAACAATTTTCTCAAGCTTCGGAACTTGCATAACGCTCTTATACTGGAATTTTTCCTTTAGCGTTGTACGGATTTCTTCCGCATATTTCGCTTTTAATCTTGGTACGTAAGTCATTATTTAATTTCCTCCCCTGATTTTTTTGCGTAACGAACAATTTTGCCATCTGCATTTACACGACGACCAACACGAGTAGGCTCACCTGTTTTCGGATCGATCAACGCTAGATTAGAAATGTGGATAGCAGCTTCTTTCTCAATGATACCACCGTTAGGGTTAGCTGCACTAGGCTTCGTATGTTTTTTAACAATATTAGCGCCTTCTACAACCGCTCTATTAGTCTCTTTTACAACTTGTAGAACTTTTCCCTGAACACCTTTAGAGTTACCGGCGATAACTTTCACTAAATCTCCTGCTTTGATTTTGATTTTGTGCGTAGTTGTTTTTTTCTTCTGTGCCATAATTATAAAACCTCCGGTGCTAGTGATACAATTTTCATGAACTGCTTCTCACGTAATTCCCGAGCTACTGGGCCGAAGATACGTGTTCCGCGTGGTTCATCATTATTATTTAACAATACAGCAGCATTGTCATCGAAACGGATGTAAGAACCATCTTTACGACGGATTTCTTTTTTCGTACGTACGACTACTGCTTTAGAAACGGTTCCTTTCTTCACGTTTCCTGAAGGTAAAGCGCTCTTCACGGTAACAACAACTTTATCACCGATAGATGCATAACGCTTACGCGTACCGCCTAATACACGGATTACTAAAACTTCTTTAGCTCCCGAGTTGTCGGCCACATTTAATCTTGATTCCTGTTGTACCATTATTTAGCCCTTTCTAATATTTCAACCAATCTCCAGTTCTTTGTTTTACTCAGCGGACGAGTTTCCATGATTAATACCGTATCGCCGATACCGCAGGTATTTGTTTCGTCATGAGCTTTAAATTTGGTAGTTTTTTTCACAAATTTACCATAGATAGGGTGTTTTACTTTACGTTCAACAGCTACTACGATAGATTTGTCCATCTTGTTGCTAACTACCAAGCCGATTCTTGTTTTTCTTAAATTTCTTTCCATTTTTCGACTTTACATTTATGCCTCAGCGGCTGTTTCGGATTTCGCAGCAATTCTACGTTTTGAAATCTCTGTCGAGATACGAGCGATAGTTTTGCGCGCTGCTTTGATCGCATTAGGGTTCTCAATAGCAGAAACAGCATGTGCAAATTTCAACTTGTTAAGAGCAGTCTTCTCTTGTTCGAGACGAGCTGTAAGTTCCTCTTGTGATAATTCGATAATTTCTGAATTCTTCATTTTCTTTCAGTGTTGAGTCGGGTTATCAATTAGTTTATACAACATCCTGCGTGTAACGGACACAAGACCAAACTATTGACATTACCAACGTTTTATGCTTCTACGTAGTCTCTACGTATAACAAACTTCGTTTGAACCGGTAATTTTTGAGCAGCTAAACGCAACGCTTCTTTGGCAACTTCCAAAGGTACGCCTTCTGCTTCAAATAACATACGGCCTGGACGCACTACGGCTACCCAGTATTCAGGAGCACCCTTACCTTTACCCATACGTACCTCTGCAGGCTTCTTGGTAACAGGTTTGTCAGGGAAAATACGGATCCACACTTGACCTTCACGTTTCATATAACGTGTTACGGCAATACGTGCAGCCTCAATCTGGCGGCTGGTGATCCATGCTGGCTCCATTGACTTGATACCGAAAGAACCGAAAGCTAACTCCGCTCCACGAGAAGCGTTACCTTTCATGCGGCCTTTCTGCATCTTTCTGAACTTCGTTCTTTTTGGCTGT